>Ga0247768_1000004_pt1 | contig 279029 bp, 276 predicted proteins | sample UWRJL016104C6_FD_179944 | JGI IMG/M metagenome (GOLD analysis project Ga0247768, IMG submission 179944) | Plant litter microbial communities from Arlington Agricultural Research Station in Wisconsin, United States - UWRJ-L016-104C-6 | ecosystem: Environmental > Terrestrial > Plant litter >... | reverse complement strand
TCGGCGCGTTCACCCTCTACGACTCCTCCACCGAGGCCTCGCTGCTGAAGATCGGCACCTGGACGCCGCTGCTCGGCGTGCTCGGGATCCTCGCCGTGCAGGCCATCGCCTCCTTCGCGATCGTCCGCTACTTCCTGACCACGGCGCGCGACGGGTTCCACCTGTGGAAGACGTTCATCGCCCCGGTCATCGGCGGCTTCGCGCAGATCGGCGCCTGCTACCTGCTGATCGCCAACCGCGCGTCGCTCTCCGGCGCCGGCGACGTCGCGTTCATCAAGTACCTGCCCTGGGTCGTGCTCGCGGGCTTCCTCGCGGGCGTCGGCGTCGCGCTCTACGTCAAGTACCGGGACACCGCGCGCTACGCCCTGATCGGCTCGTTCGCCGAGGACGACCCGTCCGTCCACGAGCACCACCCGGCGGGCGGCCCGCTGGCGCCGGCGGGGGTCTGAGCATGAACCCCCTGGCGCTGGTCCCCGAGACGACGACGCATCCGCTGGAGCCGCTCAACGCCGCCGAGGTCGCGGCCGCCGCAGCGATCCTGAAGGCCGAGCGCGAGCTCGACGACCACTGGCGCTTCGTGTTCATCATGTTGCACGAGCCGCCGAAGGACGCGGTCCGCGCGTGGTTCCCCGGCATGGAGGTCCCGCGCGAGGCCGAGGTCCTGCTCCGGGACCGCACGAGCCGCGGCACCTACGAGGCGCTGGTCTCGCTGAGCGAGGGCCGCGTCCTGGACTTCGAGCGCAAGGACGGCGTCCAGGCGCCGGTCACCTTCGAGGAGTTCATGGCCACCGAGGACGTCGTGCGCGCCGACCCGCGCTGGCAGGAGGCGATGCGCAAGCGCGGGATCACGGACTTCGAGCTCTGCATGCTCGACCCGTGGGCCGCGAGCCACACGATGCCCGAGGACCACCCGGGCCTGCGGCGGATCGTGCGGCCGCTGACCTGGGTGCGCTCCAAGCCCGGCGACAACGGCTACGCGCGGCCGATCGAGGGGCTGATCGTCGTCGTCGACCTCGACGAGATGGCGGTCGTCGACGTCACCGACCACGGCGTCGTCCCGATCCCGCCGCACGCCGGCAACTACACGCCCGAGCTGATGGCGGAGGAGGGCAACGTCCCCGCCTTCACGCGGCTGCGCGACGACCTCAAGCCGATCGAGATCACCCAGCCCGAGGGCGCGAGCTTCACGGTCGACGGCCACCACGTGAGCTGGCAGAAGTGGTCGTTGCGCGTCGGCTTCAACGCCAAGGAGGGCCTCGTCCTCCACGACGTCGCCTACCTCGACCAAGGGGAGCTGCGCCCGATCCTGCGCCGCGGCTCGCTCAGCGAGATGTACGTGCCCTACGGCGACCCCGCCCCGACGCACCAGTTCAAGAACGTCTTCGACATGGGGGAGTACGGCCTCGGCTGGCTCGCCAACCCGCTGACGCTCGGCTGCGACTGCCTCGGCGAGATCCAGTACTTCGACGGCGTCGTCAACGACCAGGACGGCAACGCCGTCACGATCGAGAACGCGATCTGCCTGCACGAGGAGGACTACGGCTTCGGCTGGAAGCACACGGACTTCCGCACCGAGGAGGTCGAGGTCCGCCGCCTGCGCCGGCTCGTCGTCTCGATGATCGCCACCGTCGGCAACTACGAGTACGGGTACTTCTGGTACCTCTACACCGACGGCACGATCGAGTACGAGGTGAAGCTCAGCGGCGTGCTGTCGACCGGGGCGATCGCGCCCGGCGAGACGCCCAAGCACGGCGTCCTGCTCGCGCCCGGCCTCTACGGCCCGCACCACCAGCACTTCTTCTGCGTGCGGATGGACATGGAGGTCGACGGCGAGCGCAACACCGTCGTGGAGGTCGACTCCGAGCCGCTGCCGATCGGCCCCGAGAACCCCGTCGGCACCGCGTGGGTGACCAGGCGGACCGAGCTCGCCACCGAGTCGGAGGCCCAGCGCCTCGTCGACCCGCTCAAGGGCCGCTTCTGGAAGATCGAGAACCCGTCGAAGCGCAACCACGTCGGCGATCCCGTCTCCTACAAGCTGGTCCCGGGCGACAACGTGATGCCGATGGCGCACCTCGAGAGCCAGCAGGCGCCGCGCTCCGGCTTCGCCCACAAGCACGTGTGGGTCACCGCGTACGACCCGCGCGAGAAGTTCGCGGCCGGCGACTACCCCAACCAGCACCCCGGCGGCGAGGGCCTGCCGTCGTGGACGAAGGCCGACCGCCCGGTCGCCGACGCGGACATCGTGTTGTGGTACACCTTCGGCGCGCACCACGTGGTGCGCCCCGAGGACTGGCCGGTCATGCCGGTCACCCACATCGGCTTCAAGCTCAAGCCGAGCGGCTTCTTCGCCGGGAACCCGTCGCTCGACGTGCCGCCGAGCGCGGCGGGCGGGCACTGCGCCCACCACCACCACGACGGCGCCGCGTGACGCCGTCGTGATCCTCGCGCACGTCGCCGGCGTCCCGATCGAGGAGGCGCTGGCCGCCGCCCCCGGGGCGCTGGCGGCCGGCGCGGCCGGGCTCGCGCTGACCTGGGCGCGGCTCAGGGAAGCGGCGGCGCGCCGCCGGGGAACAGCCGCTGCACCCGCAGCGCCGTCTCCAGCTCGGCGCGCCGCGAGGCGATCGGATGGCCGAGCAGCGTCTCGGCCCGCCGCAGGCGGTAGCTGACCGTCCGCGGCGCGACGCCGACGGCGTGCGCGGTCCCGGAGATCGACTCGCGCGCGGCGAACCACGCCTCGAGCGTCGCGACCAGGCGCTCGTGGCGGCTGCCGTCGGCCAGCGGGCCGAGCTCGGCCCGCGCGACCTCCCACGCCGTGCGCTGGTCGCCGAGCGCGAGCGCCTCGAGCGCGGCGGAGCGCAGGTCCACGATCCCGCTCCCGCGCGTGCGCGCGATGCGCTCGGCCAGCAGCGCCTGGCGGTGCGCGGTCCGGAAGCTCGCCGGCCCGCCGACGCCGACGGCGCCCGCGAGCCCCGCCGCGCGCAGCCGCCCGACGACCTCGCCGGCGTGCGCCGCCGTCTCGCCGGTCGCCAGCCACGCCCAGCAGCGCCCGTCGGCCGCGCGCACGGCGACCGCCGCGACGCCCAGCGCCGCGCCCACGGCCCCCAGGACCGCCTCGGCGTCCGGCGCCGTCGCCACCACCGCGACGTGCGTGCCGCCCACGTCGTAGCCGAGCGCCGCGGCCGCGTCGCCGCCGAGCGCCGCCTGCACGAGCCGCAGCCGCCCGACGTCCGGATGCGAGCGCAGGCGGTCGCGCTCGTCGTCGTACTCGCGGGAGACGAGCGGCATCACGGCGTCCATGTAGGCGTGCACGGTGCGGGTCGCGGCGCGCAGCTGGCCGAGGGCCATGGACGGATCCTCCACATCGCCCTCCTCGATCACGTCGAGGAAGTGCTCGACCATCGCCTGCTGGCCCAGCCGGTAGGTCCGCAGCAGCGCGTCGATGCGCGCGCCGTAGCGCGCGGCGGTGTCGGCCTCCAGGCGCGCGCCCGGCGAGAGCGCGAACGGCACGCCCATCGGCCGCCGCAGCGCGCCGACCATCAGCTCGACGTTGTCGCGCGTCGAGCGCGCGACGGCCTCGCGGAACGCCGGGTCGTCGGTCACCCACAGCTCGGGGACCTCGCGCCACTGGCGCTCCATGAGATCGTCGACGATGACGTCCATCCGGCGCCGGACGTGCTCTCCGAGGAGGGCCGCGTCGCCCCCGTGCTCGCGCATCGCCGCCCCACCGTCGCAGACGCGCGCGCCCCTGCCCACGGACCGTCTGCGGTGATCGGGTTGGACCGCGCGTCGGATGGGCATCAAGCGCCGTGGCGCCCGCCCGCCGCGGACGCCCCGCCGACCCGTGCCGGAAAGGCACACCATCGTGGAGATGAGTTGTCCAATATGGAGTCGCTTGGCTCTACAGCTTGCGTGAAGCTCAGATTGTGTGTGGTCAAGTCACCTGACATATCCCCCCTCGAAGGAGTAGCCTGCGCGCCGTTCGCTGGGGGTTCCTCCCGATGAGGAGGTGCAGGGACCTGTCCAATGACGCGAACGTCGAACGGCTTCTGGGAGAGGGACCCATCAAGCAGCGCGAGACCACGCAGGCGGGGGCCGGAGCATGAGCACCGGTACCTCTGAATCGCTCCTCGAGAGCGAGCCCATCGACCTGGGGAGCGAATCGGCGGCCGAGATCGCCGCGCGCTCGCCCCTGGAGCTCTTCTGGCGCCGTCTGCGCAGCGACAAGGTCGCCCTCGTCGCGCTCGCGATCGTGCTCTTCATGATCGTCGTGGCGATCTTCGCCCCGCTGATCGTGAAGGTCTTCGGCCTGCCCAACCCCAACGTGCAGAACGACAACCTGCTCGACGACTTCGGCTCGCCGACCGGCCCGTCCGGCGCGCACCCGTTCGGCGTCGACGAGCGCGGCCGCGACGTGCTCTCCCGGGTCATCTACGGCTCGCGGGTCTCGCTCGAGGCCGCGCTGATCTCCACCGCGCTGATCGTGCTGATCGGCGTCACCGCCGGGCTGATCACCGGCTACTTCCGCGGCCGGGTCGACACCATCCTCAGCCGCATCATGGACCTGTTCCTGGCCTTCCCGGTCCTCGTCCTGGCCGTCGGCCTCGGCGTGGCCTGCGCCGACGGCTGCCTCGGCGGCGTCATCCAGCCGGGCCTGCCGGTCGTCATCTTCGTCATCACGCTGACGACCTGGCCCTACATGGCGCGCATCGTGCGCGGCCAGGTGCTCTCCATGCGCGAGCGGGAGTTCGTCGAGGCGTCGCGCTCGCTCGGCGCCTCCGACCGCCGCATCATCTTCCGGGAGATCCTCCCGAACCTCGTCGCGCCGATCATCGTCTACGGGACCGTCCTGATCCCGCAGAACATCATCTACGAGGCCTCGCTCTCGTTCCTCGGGGTCGGCATCGACCCGTCGAAGCCGAGCTGGGGCGCGATGATCTCCGACGCCACCTCCGTCTTCCAGGACGCCTGGTGGTTCATGGTTTTCCCAGGACTTGCACTCCTGATCACGGTCCTCGCCTTCAACATCGTCGGCGACGGCCTGCAGGACGCACTCAACCCGCGGACGTCCAAGTAGGTGCACGTGCGCCGCGGTTCACCATCCGTGTCGATCGTTGAGGACGGTCGGCCGAAACAGCAGAAAGGACCGCACATGCATCGGAGCCGTCTCCGATTCCTGTTGGCCGGCACGTTCGCCGTGCTCGCCCTCTTCGTCGCCGCCTGTGGTGGCGACGACAGCAGCTCGTCTTCGTCCTCGTCTTCTTCGTCCGGGTCGAAGACCTCGGCGGCCAAGTCGTCGGGCACCGACAACACCAAGGCTGCTGACACGCCCGGCAAGAAGGGCGGCAAGATCACCATGCTGGCCGGCTCCGACGTCGACTTCCTCGACCCGGGCCACACGTACTACACGCAGGGCTACATGGTGGTCTACCCGACCCAGCGCACCCTGTACTCGTTCAAGCCGCAGGACTCGGCCAAGCCGGTGGCGGACCTCGCCGACGGCGACCCCGTCATCTCCGCGGACAAGAAGACCATCACGGTCAAGATCAAGACGGGCGTGAAGTTCTCCCCGCCGGTCAACCGCGCGGTCACCTCCAAGGACGTCAAGTACGCCTTCGAGCGCTTCTTCTCGGTGAACGTGGGCGGCCAGTACGGCAACTACTTCAGCTCGATCGTCGGCGCGCCGGCCTCGCCCACCACGGGCGTCAAGCCGATCTCCGGCATCGAGACGCCGGACGACCAGACGATCGTCTTCCACCTCAAGGACGCGTCGGCCGTGCCGGTCGCGGCCGCGCTGGTCATGCCGATCACGGCGCCGGTGCCCGAGGACTACGCGAAGAAGTTCGACGCCAAGAACCCGTCGACCTACAACACGCACGTCGTCGCGACCGGTCCGTACATGGTCAAGAACGACGCCAAGGGCAACACCACCGGCTACAAGGCCGGAAAGAGCATCGACCTGGTCCGCAACCCGAACTGGGACGCGAAGACCGACTACCGCCCGGCGTACCTCGACGAGGTCGTGATGCGGACCAACGCCTCCGACGCGAACGTCGCGTCCAAGCAGGTCCTCGCGGGCTCCGACATGCTGTTCGACGCGAACCCGCCGGCGAACATCATCAAGGAGGTCGCCACCAAGATCAAGGATCAGTACACCCAGATCCCGTCCGGTGGCTACCGCTACTTCCCGATCAACACCACCATCAAGCCGTTCGACAACATCAACGTGCGGCGCGCCATCCTCGCCGGGTTCGACCGCAACGCGGCGCGCCTGGCCCGTGGCGGCAAGTTCACGGCGGACCTGCCGACCCACTTCCTGCCCCCGGACTTCCCGGGCTTCGCGGAGGCGGGTGGCTTCGACGGCCCCGGCTTCGACTTCTTGAGCACCAAGAACGAGTCGGGTGACCCGGCCCTCGCCGCGTCCTACATGAAGAAGGCCGGCTTCCCGTCGGGCAAGTACACGGGCAGCCAGGAGTTCCTGATGGTGTCGGCGAACGTCGACCCCAACAAGGCGCAGTCCGAGGTCGCGAAGGCCCAGCTCGAGAAGCTCGGCTTCAAGATCCGCCTCCGCCTCGTCCCGCAGGACGCCGTCTACAACGACTGGTGCCAGGTCCCCGCCAAGAAGGTCGCCGTCTGCGGCGGCGCCGGCTGGTTCAAGGACTTCGCCGATCCCCAGTCGATGCTGGAGCCGGTGTTCGCGGGCTACACGATCCCGAAGACCGGGCTCAACAACAACATGGCCCAGCTCCGCGACCCGAAGGTGGACGCGGCGATGAAGAAGGCCATCCTCCTCGGTGGCGAGGAGCGCCTGAAGGCCTGGGGCGAGATCGACAAGATGATCACGGGCGACGCGCCCGCGATCCCGTTCGTCTGGGACAAGACGACGTTGATCCGCTCCAAGGACGTCCTCGGAGTCGCCAACGGGTACTACACCGCCTGGGACTTCAGCTTCACGTCCATCAAGTAGGCAGCCAGCACCACACCCCACCCGGTTCCCCGGCCGCGCGGCAGCGCGCGGCCGGGGTGCCACCCTTCGCCGAACCCGCCAATGGCCGCATACATCCTCCGCAGACTCCTCTGGACCGTCCTGCTCCTGCTCGTGATCACCGCGGTCACGTTCCTGATCTTCTACGTGCTGCCGAGCGGCGACCCCGCCAAGCTGCGCGCGGGCCGGACGCCCAGCCCCGAGGTGATCGCCGCGATCCGGCATCAGCTCGGGCTCGACAAGTCGCTGCCGGTCCAGTACTTCGACTACGTCAAGAAGCTGGTCCTGCACTTCGACTTCGGCAACAGCTACACCAACAACCAGTCGGTCCGGTCGCTGATGTTCGACCGCCTGCCCAACACCGCGTTCCTGGTGCTGGGCGCCGCCGTCGTCTGGTTCGTCTTCGGCGTGTTCGTCGGCATCATCTCCGCGGTCGCGCGCGGCTCCTTCTGGGATCGCTTCCTGATGGGCGGCGCGCTGATCGCGATCTCCGCGCCGGTCTACTGGCTCGGCCTGGTCTCGCTCTACCTCTTCTCCAACGACATCGGCGTCTGGCACGTCTTCCCCGGCGCCGGCGCCTACCAGGACGCGCACGGCTTCTTCGAGAAGGCGCACTCGCTGATCCTGCCGTGGCTCGTGCTCTCGGCCTCGTTCGCGGCGATCTACGCGCGGCTCCTGCGCTCCAACCTGCTCGAGACGATGAGCGAGGACTACATCCGCACGGCGCGGGCCAAGGGCCTCGTCGAGCGGCGGGTCGTCCTGCGCCACGGCGTGCGCTCGGCGATCACGCCGGTCATCACGGTGCTCGGCCTCGACATCGGCATCCTGATGGGCGGCGCGATCCTGACCGAGACGGTGTTCAACGTCGACGGCATCGGGCGCCTCTCCTTCGACGCCATCCAGCGCGGCGACCTCTCGACGATCCAGGGGACGACGCTCGTCCTCGCCCTGGCCGTCGCGCTCATGAGCCTGCTCGTGGACATCTTGTACGCCTTCCTCGACCCGCGCGTGCGGTACTAGGCTGATCGCAATGGCCGAACCCCTTCTGCAGGTCGAGGACCTGCGCGTCCACTTCGAGACCGAGGACGGCGTCGTCAAGGCCGTCGACGGCATCAGCTACGCGGTCGAGGCCGGCAAGGCGCTCGGCATCGTCGGCGAGTCCGGCTCGGGCAAGTCGGTCTCGAGCATGACCGTCATGGGCCTCACGCGCGGCTCGAACGCGCACATCAGCGGCCGCATCATGTTCGAGGGCCAGGACCTGCTGCAGGCCTCCGACGAGGAGATCCGCAGGATCCGCGGCGGCAAGATCGCGATGATCTTCCAGGACCCGCTCTCCTCGCTGCACCCCTTCTACAAGATCGGCGCGCAGCTGATCGAGGCGCACCGCGCGCACAACGACGTCTCGAAGGCCAAGGCGCGCGACCGCGCCGTCGAGATGCTCGGGCTGGTCGGGATCCCCGACCCGCGCCGCCGCGTCGACAGCTACCCGCACGAGTTCTCCGGCGGCATGCGCCAGCGCGTGATGACCGCGATGGCGCTGATCAACGACCCCAAGCTGCTGATCGCCGACGAGCCCACGACGGCGCTCGACGTGACCGTGCAGGCGCAGATCCTGCAGCTGATCGAGAACCTCCAGCACGAGCTCGACACCGCCGTGGTCATGATCACGCACGACCTCGGCGTGGTCGCCGAGATCGCCGAGGACATCGCGGTGATGTACGCGGGGCGGATCGTGGAGCGCGGCAGCGCCGAGACGATCTTCGCCGCGCCCGAGCACCCGTACACCTGGGGCCTGCTGAACTCGATCCCGCGGCTCGACACGCCGCGCGACCAGGAGCTCGTGCCGATCCCGGGCCGCCCGCCGTCGCTCATCACGCGCCCGCCGGGCTGCTCGTTCTACCCCCGCTGCCCGTACGTGCGCGAGGCGCACAAGCGCGTCGACCCGGTGCTCGCGCCGGCCGACGACGCGGGCCACGCGGTCGCGTGCCTGCTGCCCGGCGAGACGCGCCGCGGGCTGTGGGCCGCGCTGAAGACGGGGCTCACGCCGGAGCAGGCGATGGAGCAGATCAAGATCCCGGAGGAGACGCTCTCGGCGTCCGCCCCGGTGCAGGAGGTGGCGGGATCATGAGCGCCCAGCCCGGCGAGCCGCTGGTCGAGGTCCGCGGCCTCGAGAAGCACTTCCCGATCAACGCGGGCCTGCTGCAGCGCCAGGTCGGCGCCGTGCGCGCCGTCGACGGCCTCGACTTCGACGTCCTGCGCGGCGAGACGCTCGGCCTGGTCGGCGAGTCCGGCTGCGGCAAGTCCACCACCGCGCGCCTGATCACGCGCCTGCTCGAGCCGACCGCGGGCACGATCAGCTTCGAGGGCCGCGACATCGCCGGCCTCTCGCGCAAGGAGCTCAAGCCCCTGCGTCGCGAGATGCAGATGATCTTCCAGGACCCGTACTCCTCCCTGAACCCGCGCAAGACGGTGGGGTCGATCATCGGCGAGCCGTTCATCATCCACGAGGTCGAGACCGACGAGCGCAAGCGCAAGGGCCTCGTCCAGGACCTCATGGAGCAGGTCGGGCTCAACCCCGAGCACTACAACCGCCTGCCGCACCAGTTCTCCGGCGGCCAGCGCCAGCGCATCGGCGTGGCGCGCGCGATCGCGCTCAAGCCGAAGATGCTCGTCGCCGACGAGCCGGTCTCCGCGCTCGACGTCTCGATCCAGGCGCAGATCCTCAACCTGCTCCGCGACCTCCAGCGCGACCTCGGCCTGACGATCGTCTTCATCGCCCACGACCTCTCGGTCGTGCGCCACACCTGCGACCGCGTCGCGGTGATGTACCTCGGCAAGATCGTGGAGCTCGCGAGCTCCGACGAGCTCTACCACCACCCGCGCCATCCCTACACCGGTGCGCTGCTCTCAGCGGTCCCGGTCCCGGACCCGCGGCTGGCGCGCAACAAGAACCGCCAGGTCCTGGGCGGCGACGTGCCGTCGCCGAGCAACCCGCCGAGCGGCTGCCGCTTCCACACCCGCTGCCCGAAGTACGTCGAGGGCACCTGCGACCGGCAGGACCCGCCGCTCGAGCCGAAGGACGGCGGCAACGTCGCCGCCTGCTTCTTCCCGCTCAGCGACGAGGAGATCGCCCGCCGCGTGCCGACCGCCGCGGCGTAGGGCTCACAGCTCCACGTGTGAGCCCATGACCACCGTGCGGTCGTCGGGCAGGCCGAAGTAGGCCACCGGGTTGGCGACGTTGCGGCTCATCGCGACGAAGAGCTTCTTGCGCCACTTCGCCATCCCGGGCTCGTTGGTGAGGACGATCGTCATGCGCGAGATGAAGAAGCTCGCGTGCGCGACGTCGATGTCGCCCTCCATGTGCTTGCTCGCGCGGCGCAGCGTGCGCGGGATGTCGACGTCGTCCTGGAAGCCGTGGTGCGTGGTCAGGTGGACGATGCCGTCGTCCTTGTAGCCGAGCTCGTCGGCCTGCACGCGCTCGACCTCGCGCACGTGCGGGACGCGCTCGACCACCACCGAGACGATCACGATGTTCTCGTGCAGCGTCCGGTTGTGCTCGAAGTTCGCGCGCAGCGCGAGCGGCGTCGTCTCGCGGTTGGCGTTGAGGAAGACCGCGGTACCCGGCGCGCGGAAGGCGGGCGGCACGGTGTCGTGGACCTCGTCGACGAACGTCCGCAGCGGCCCCTCCAGCTCGATGCGGTTGCGCGAGACGATCTCGCGCCCCTTCTGCCAGGTCGTCAGGACCACGAAGATCAGGCCGGCGATGAGCAGCGGGAACCAGCCGCCGTGGAGCACCTTGGGCAGGTTCGCGGCGAAGTACGTGAGGTCGACGAGCAGGAAGACGGCCCCGCCGGCGATCGCCGTGCGCAGCGGCTTGTGCCAGACGACGTGGACGACCACGAAGAACAGCAGCGTGTCGATCGCGAGCGTGCCGGTGACCGCGATCCCGTAGGCGGAGGCGAGGTGCTGCGAGGAGCCGAAGCCGACGACGAGCGCGACGACCGCGACGAAGATCCCCCAGTTGACCGCGGGCGCGTAGACCTGCCCGACCTCCTTGGTGGAGGTGTGGCGGATCGTCAGCCGCGGCAGGAAGCCGAGCTGCACCGCCTGGCGCGTGACCGAGAAGGCGCCCGAGATCACGGCCTGCGAGGCGATCACGGTGGCGAACGTCGCGAGGATCACGACCGGCCACCGCGCCCAGTGGGGCATCAGCAGGAAGAACGGGTTGCCGATGGCGGTCGGGTCGCGCAGGATCAGCGCGCCCTGGCCCATGTAGTTCAACAACAGCGCGGGGAAGACGAGGCCGAACCACGCGCGGCGGATCGGCGGGCGGCCGAAGTGCCCCATGTCGGCGTACAGCGCCTCGGCGCCGGTGACGGTCAGGACGACCGAGCCGAGCGCGATGAACGCGGTGCCGCCGTGCTCGCCGAGGAAGGTGATGGCGTAGGTCGGCGAGATCGCGCGCAGGATCCCCGGGTGCTTGACGACCTCGGCGCCGCCGCTGACGGCCAGCAGCGTGAACCACACGCCCATCACCGGGCCGAAGAGGCGGCCGACCGCGCCGGTGCCGAAGCGCTGGATCGAGAACAGCGCCGTGAGGATCGCGAGCGTGATCGGGACGATCCACTCGTGCAGGCCGGGCGAGACGACCTCGACGCCCTCGACCGCCGAGAGCACCGAGATCGCGGGCGTGATCATCCCGTCGCCGTAGAAGAGCGAGGCGCCGAAGATCCCCAGCATGACCAGCGCGACCTTCGCCCAGCGCCGCTCGAGGTTCACCGCCTGGATGCGCGCGATGAGGGCCATGATCCCGCCCTCGCCCTCGTTGTCGGCGCGCATGATCAAGGTCACGTACTTGACCGAGACGATGATGGTGATGGTCCAGAAGACGAGCGAGACGACGCCGTAGACCGTGGTCTGCGTCGGGTGCACCGCGTGGTGGTCGACGGAGAAGACCGTCTGCAGCGCGTAGAGCGGCGAGGTGCCGATGTCGCCGAAGACGACGCCGAGGGCGCCGAGCGTCAGCGCCACGGCGCCGCCCGCGTGGACGCCGCCGGGATGCGCGCCGTGCGTGGGGCGGTTGCCCCGCGGCGTCTCCTCAGGCAAGGAAGGTGACGACATCTTCCAGCGGCGCGCGCTCGGGGACGCGCTGCTCCTGGCGCGCGTGGCCCAGGTGCAGGAGGCCGATGCAGCGCTCGGAGTCGGGGATGTCGAGGGCCGCGCGGCCGGCGGCCTCGCGGAGGATCGCGGGCGTGCGCCAGTACGCGGCGAGGCCGCGGCCGTGGGCGCCGAGCAGGACGGCGTAGGCGGCGCAGCCCGCGGCGAGGAGGTCCTCCTCCTCGGCGACGGGGTCCTCCGGCGTGCGGATCGTGGAGACCGCGACGAGCGTCGGGGCGCGGTCGAGCTTGCTCGCGCCGTCGGGGCCCACGGCCTCCTTGAGGCGCTGGAGCGCGACGGGCCCGAGGACGCGGAAGCGCCACGGGTTCGTGAGGTGGTGGTTCGGCGCCCAGCGGCCGAGCTCGAGCAGCTCGCCCAGCGTCTCGCGGTCGAGCGGCTCGGGGCCGTAGGCCTTGTGGGTGCGCCGCGTGCGGATCGCGGTCTCGAGCTCCATCAGGCCTCCGCGTCCTCGTCGTCCTCGCCGTCGTCGGTGTAGAGCGACTCGCGGGCGAGCTCGCGGCCGACGGCGTCGAAGACCGCCACGTCGAGCGTGTCGCCGCGGTAGTCGTCGGGCGCGAGCAGCGTGAAGCGGTTCTCGATGAGGATGCACTGGTCGACGGTGAGGCCCGCGAGCTCGGCGGTGGCGACCGCGGCGCGGTCGACGACCGGCGTCCCCCAGACGAGGGTCATCGCCGCGACGGCGCCGACCTCGCCGCGCCAGCCGCCGACGACCTCCTCGCAGACGTCGATCGTCCAGTCCGGGTTGGCCTCGACGGTCTCCTCGGTCCAGTCGGCGGTCGCCGCGAAGTGCTCGGGCTCCTGGCCCTCCTCGACCGCGGGCGCGAACGAGACGACGCCGTAGAGCTCCAGCCGCGCGTCGGTCCGGACGGTCGCCGGGACGTAGGTGCGCCCGCCCCAGGTGCGGTCCGGGAACCACACGATGTCACCGGGCTCGCCGACCTCGTCCTCGATCCGCAGGCAGGCGGCGAGGAACTCCTCGCGCAGGCGCTCGGCCCAGCGGCCGTAGGGCAGCAGCTCCTGCGGCGGCTCGGCGGCGAAGCGGGGGACGAACCGTTCCTCGGGCGGCATGAGCGCCACCTTACGTCAGGGCAGCTCCAGCAGCAGCGTCACGGGCCCGTCGTTGACCAGCTCCACGGCCATGTGCGCGCCGAAGACGCCGCCCTGGGCGCCCAGGCGCTCGCGGAAGCGCTCGTAGAGCGGCTCGGCCTGCTCGGGCCGCGCGGCGGCGACGAACGACGGGCGGTTGCCCTTGCGGCCGTCGCCGTAGAGCGTGAACTGGCTGACGACGAGGATCTCGCGGTCCGCGCCGAGCGCCTCGTTCATCCTGCCGTCCGCGTCCTCGAAGATCCGCAGCGCGGCGACCTTGTCGGCGAGCCGGTCGCAGATCGCCTCGTCGTCGTCGTGCGTGACGCCGAGCAGGACGAGCAGCCCGGCCTCGATGTCGGCGACGACGTCGCCATCGACCAGGACGCAGGCGCGGCTCACGCGCTGGATCAGGGCTCGCATGGAGCAGATCAGATCAGAGGCGAGAGGGCCAGTGCAGCGATGACCGCGATCGCCGTGGACCACGCGATCGCGCCGGCGGCCAGCCGGAGGTCGAGCCCGTAGAGGTGGCCGACGATCAGCGCGTTGATCCCGGAGGCCGTCGCGGCCTGCACGAGGTAGGCGTCGGGGATGTCGACGGTCGCCGCGGCGAGGCCGAAGAGCAGCGCGGGCGCGAGCACCATCCGCAGCGCGATCGAGACGCCGATCGCGGGCGTCAGCGGCGGCGGGAAGCGCAGCACGCCGCCTTCGCGCTCGCCCATCAGGTTGACGCCGAGGATGAAGAAGCCGACTGGCAGCAGCGCGTAGGCGGCGACGAACTTGGCGACGGAGACGATCGCGTCGGGCGCCAGGCGGTCCGGGAGCAGCAGGCCGATCAGCAGCGCCCACAGCACCGGGTTGCGCGTGAGGAACGCCCGCAGCCGCTCGCGCGGGCCCTCGCCGGCCTCGGTCCCGAACGCGGCGCCGATCGCGAAGCCCGGGCCGTAGAGCATCACCTGGCTGACGATCGTGTCCCAGGCGATCGCGGGCGCGAGCGCGCCGCGACCGAGCAGCGCGGCGTTCAGCGGGATCCCCAAGTACCCCGTGTTGGCCAGGATGACCGTGAGGATCAGCGAGCCGATCGCGGGCCGCGGCAGCCGCAGGACGCGTGAGCCGATGATGTAGGCCAACGTGCCGACGACCGCGAGCTCGGCGTAGCCGAGCAGCAGGCCGATCCCGACGCCGCCGCCGAGGTGCAGGCGGGCGACGATGAAGAGCGTGATGAACGGCAGCAGGCACCAGACCATGGCGTCGATCAGCCGGCGCGAGAAGGCGACGGCGCCGGCGCGCCAGCGGTGCTCGGCCGCGACCCCGATCGCGGTGGAGGCGAGGATCGCCAGCGCGACGAGGATCACGCGGGGGCGGGCGGCGCGGCCGCGTCGCGCAGCTGCGCCGCGGCGTCCTCGGGCGCGACGACGTTGAGGTCCACGCCGGTGCCGAGCTCCAGCCCGGCGAGGTGCGTGAGGCGGGGCAGGACGTCGATCCGCCAGCAGAAGTGCTCGGCGCCGCGCGGCGCGGTCCGGACCCAGAGGTTCAGCGGCGGCAGGAAGCCGAGGACGCGCCCGAGGCGGCGCAGCGCGTCGTGGAGCAGCGCGGCGCCGAGCGGGCCGTCGTCCTCGAAGCGGGCGCGGGGCCGCCGCGGCGCGAGCAGCATCTGGAAGGGCAGGCGGGCGGCGTAGGGCGAGAGCAGGACGGCCTCGTCGTCGATGGCGATCAGCCGCTCGCGCTGGCGCACCTCCTCGGCGACGAGGTCCTGGAGCAGGTTGCCGCCCATCGTGCGGGTGGCGTGCGCGGTGAAGCGCTCGCGCTCGCGGGCGACCTGCGCGGGGACGAAGTCCAGCGCGAAGAGCTGCGCGTGGGTGTGCGGGAGCGAGGCGCCGCCCTCGGCGCGCTCGTTGACGAGCAGGTGGACGTAGGCCGCGTCCGCGTGGGCGCGCATGCGCGCGCGCCAGACCTCCATCGCGGCGGCGACCTGGTCGACGGTGAGCTGGGCGAGCGAGGTGACGGCGTCGGGCGCGTTGACGATGACCTCGTGGCCGCCGCGGGCGGCGGTGGCGGTGAAGAGGTCGGGCGCGTGGGAGCGCTCGGGCGTGGCGGCGCCGGCGGTGAGCGCGGGGTAGAGGTTGGGGACGACGCGGACGCGCCAGCCCGGGCCGTCCGGCCGCGTGCCCTCGGCGCGATCGGCGTAGAGCTCCGGCGGCGTGCGGTCCTCGTGGCCGGGCGCGAAGGGGTCGTCGGCCGGGTCGACCGGCGCGGCGTCGCTCGCGGCCGTCGGCCAGGCGCCGGGCCGGCCCGCCCGGTCGCTCGCCACGATCGTCTTCAGCCCGGTCAGCGGGTCGACGCGGACCTCGCTCACGAGGGCTGCCCGAGGGCGTACCGCTTGATGTCGGCCGAGAAGGCCGCGTCGGTCGTGTACGGGCCCTGGTGGATGTACTTCACCTTGCCGGCGGCGTCGTAGTAGATGGTGGTGGGGAACGCGCGGCCGATCCCGAGCGACTGCGCGATCCGCGAGTTGCGGTCGACCAGGCTCGGGTAGGTCACCGGGAAGTGCCGCAGGAACTTCGACGCGTCCGCGTCGTTGTCGGAGGCGTCGAGGCCCACGAAGGCCACGCGCTTGCCGAACGTCACGCTCGTGCTCTGGAGCACGGGGAACTCGCCGCGGCATGGTCCGCACCAGGACGCCCACTTGTTGACCACGACCGGATGGCCACGCAGCCCCGCCAGCTCCTTCGCGTACACCGACTTGGACGCCGGGATGAGCGAGTTGGAGCGGTCGTGCAGCGTGGCGAGGGGCGCGGGCGCGCCAGCAAGGGCGCGGCGCGCGGCGGCGAGGTCGAACGTGTCCGGCTTCGGCGCGCTGTTGTCCGTCTTGGTCTGGGACAGGCCGATGACCACCACGACGATGACGGCGACGGCGCCCAGGACGGTCAGGAGACGGCGGCGCGACATGGCCAAAGGGTGGCAGGTCTGTGGAACGGCCGGTCGATCAGGTATCCTTGCGGCACGAGGCGAGGGTCCAGCTGCATGTGACAGGGAGGTCCCTCGCGTCACACGGTCGCACGCCGGCCGTTCAGCGCACGTCCGCCGCTCCGGTCTTTCGCGGACGCTTCTCACGAAGAGTTGAGCCGTTCCATGGCTGATCCCACGACGCAGGCCGTCGAGGCCGCATCCGTTCCCGATCCCACCCTCGTCGCACGCGCCGAGGCGTTCACCCGTGAGCGCTTCGTCCACGAGGGGGAGGACATCGCGGTCGCCCTCGCCCCGGGCGGCGCGCGCCGCCGCGCGCTCGACGCCGCGCTGGCGGAGATCGAGCGCGGGGAGAAGGTCCCCTCGACGAAGTGGCGGCGCCGCTACGCGCTGCTGCTCGGCCTCGAGCGCGTGCTCTCCGAGGACGAGCCGGTCCTGGCCGACGGCACGCATCTGAACCCGCACCAGGTCGACGCGCTCTCCGGCACGCTGGTCGCGCTGCTGGCCTCGACGCAGAAGGGCCTCGCGGCCGAGCCGGTCGAGTCCGCCGCGCCGGTGCTGGCGGTCGAGCCCGAGGAGCTGCCGGAGCCCGAGGTGGCCGTCGCCGAGCCGGAGCCCGACGAGCCCGAGGACGACGACGAGCCCGACCTCGACGAGCACGACGACGAGGACGACGACGACGAGCCCGAGGACCGCACGCCGGTCGACATCGAGATCGAGGGCCTCGACGACGAGGACGAGGACGACGAGCCCGAGGAGCCCGCCGAGGAGGAGTCCTACGACGACGACGCCGAGGAGGACGTCGACGAGGACATCGAGGAGGGCGCGGCCGACGACCCCAACGCCGACAAGCGCTTCTGGTTCGAGCACGCGACCGGCGCGGGCAAGACCGTCGCCGCGATGGGCTTCGTGGAGGCCACGCGCACCGGCGGCGTCCTGATCCTCACGCACCGCCGCAACCTCGTCGACCAGTTCCTGGGCGAGCTCCACACGCGCGGCTACGGCAAGCGCGAGTCCCCGCCGCTGCTCGACAACGAGGGCACGGGGCGCGTCGACGGCCCGGTCACGGTCGAGACCTACCAGTGGTTCGTCCGCAACGCGGGCCGCATCTCCGACGCCTACACCATCGTCATCTGCGACGAGGCGCACACCGCGCTGGGCGAGAAGACCTCCGCCGCGATCCGCGCCTGGACCGGCCCGATCTTCGTCGGCATGACCGCCACGGGCGCGCTGATCGCCCGGCACGTCACCGACCTCTTCCCGACCCAGACCTCGCGCTTCGACCTCGCGCAGGCCGCCCGCCGCGGCGTCATCGCGCCGCTGCGCTCGATCCGGATCCCGCCGGGTCCGGGCGTGCGGACGATCGCGAAGGTCCCGCTGCGCAAGGGCGAGGTCGACGTCGAGTTCGACCAGGAGATGCTGGCCGAGCTGCTCGACCAGGCGCCGTTCAACCTGGCGATCGCCGACCTCTACAAGACGCGCTTCAACGGCGTGCCGGGCGTCGTCTACGCCGCGGGCGTCAAGCACGCGATGAACGTGGCGGAGGCCTTCCGCCAGTTCGGCATCAAGGCGATGGGCGTCTCGGGCGAGACGCCGAAGCGCGAGCTGGCCGAGATCCTCGCGCGCTACGAGCGCGGCGAGATCGACGTGCTGGTCAACGCGCAGCTGCTGGCCGAGGGCTGGAACTCGCCGCGCGCGACCATCTGCATGCACTTGGCGCCGACGGCGTCCAAGCGCATCTACCAGCAGCGCGTCGGCCGCGTCACGCGCCGCCATCCCGGCAAGGAGTCGGGCATCGTGGTGGACTTCGTCCATCCGGCGACGCGGCACGACGACCCGGTCGTCACCCTGCACTCGCTGCTCGACCGCGAGGTCTACCGCGGCGGCGCGATCGTCGTCGGGCCCGTGCGCCGCGGCCGCGGCCGGCGCGTGCGCGTCGAGCGCCGCGTCATCCCCGTCACGGCCGACATGGACAAGCGCATCGAGGTCTTCGAGCGCGAGCTGTGGCGGATCGCGGTCGAGTTCCTCGACTACGGCGAGCAGGTCCAGTGGGCCGCGCTGGCGGGCGCGCGCGTGGCGCCGTCGGGCTGGCGCCGGGCGCGGGCGATGCTGCACTTCGACAAGTCGGGCGAGCTCAAGCGCTCGTTCCTGCTCACGGCGGTCGAGCGCAACAAGAACTCCCAGCTGCGCCTGCGCGCGCTGCAGGAGATCGCGCAGTCGCGCGACGCGGACGCGTTCGAGCGCGCGGTCGACGTGGTGCGGCTGTGGTCGCGCGACGAGCGCCGCGAGGGCGTCAAGATCCTGCTGCAGGCGCTGGCCGAACGGCGGATCGGGCGGCGCGACCAGGCGTCGCACTGGATCTGGGACCTCGCGGACATGACGCGCGAGGTGCACGAGGAGTACGCGGTCCAGCGCTGGCCGGAGACGAAGCGGTTGTTGGGGCTGTTGGTCAACTCGAGCGGTGGCGCGCACGCGCGCAACGCGCGGCGGCTGGTGCACGCGGCGCGCAAGCAGGACCGGCGGCTGAGCGCCGCGCTGCTGGCCGCGGCCGTGGCGCACACGCCCGAGGCGATGGAGGTCGTCCGCGGCGCCCGGACGCGCATGGCGCGCAAGCCGAGCGCGCTCTCGCGCGAGCTGCTGCGGAACTTCCCGAAGCGCAAGAACCGCTCGCGGCGCCGCCGCGGCAAGAAGGGCGAAGAGGGCGCGCCGCAGGTCGAGGTCGCCGTGGGCGCGGTGGCGCAGGTCGACGGCGGGGTCGAGGTCGACGGCGCGATCGCGGTGGCCGGTGGCGGCGGCGGCGAGAACGGCGGCGGCGAGCAGGGCGCGCCGCGCAAGAAGCGCCGGCGCTCGCGGCGCAAGAGCGCCGCGGCGCGGGCGGCGGCGGCCGAGGCGGCCGCGGCGGGGGAGAACGGGGCGGGCGGCGAGGACGACTCCGCGCGCCGCGATGCCGCGCGCGCCGGGGACTCCGCCGACCGCGACGACGCCGCGCGCTCCGACCGCGACGACGTCGGTCGCGAGGACGCCGGCCGCCGCGGCGGCGAGGACTCCGTGCGCGGCGACGACGCCGGCCGCGATCCCTCCGAGCGTCAGGGCGGCGCGCGGTCCGCGCGCTCGCGCCGCAAGGACGCCGCGCGCTCCGGCGAGCGCAGCGCGCCCGCGCCCGTCGACGACGCGCACGTCGCCCGCGAGATCGAGTCGGCCGCCGCGCTGCTGGCGCCGCGCCGCTCCGCGCCCGCCACGGACGAGGCGCCCGACGCCGAGCCCGCGAAGGCCAGGCCCGCGCCGCGCCGCCGCCGCTCGCCGGTCAGCGCGACCGCCGCGACGGCGACGCCGGTCGAGGGCGGCGCGCCCACGCTCGACCACGTCACCGCCAACGACGCGACCAACGGCGCCGAGCCCTCCTCGCCGCCGTCCGAGGTCGACGAGCCGCCCAAGCGCCGCCGCCGCACCACCACCTCCAAGGCCTCCAAGGCGAAGGCGACCGCCGCCACGGCCGCCTCCGAGGACGCCCCCAAGCGCGCCGCCCGCCGCGCCGCCGCCGCCGAGAAGGCGGTCGCCGCCGAGGCCGAGCCGGCCGAGAAGCCCAAGCGCGACATCGCGGCCGCCGCGGCCGCCGCCGCGCAGGCCGGCGACGCCGTCGTCGCCGACGACGCCGCGCCCGCGCCGAAGCCCCGCGCGCGCCGCGCGCCCGCCGCCAAGCCGGCCGCCTCCGACGATGCCGCCGCCGACGCGCCGAAGCCGCGCGCCCGTCGCACCGCCGCCGCGAAGGCCGCGCCTGCCGACGACGCGGTCTCCGGCGAGGACGCCGCGCCGAAGCCGCGCGCCCGTCGCACCGCCGCCGCGAAGGCCGCGCCTGCCGACGACGCGGTCTCCGGCGAGGACGCCGCGCCCAAGCCCCGCGCCCGTCGCACCGCCGCCGCGAAGGCCGCGCCTGCCGGCGACGCGGTCTCCGGCGAGGACGCCGCGCCCAAGCCCCGTGCTCGCCGCACCGCCGCCGCGAAGGCCGCTGCCGCCGGCGACGACGCCGCGCCCGCCGCCGAGAAGCCCAAGCGCAAGCGCGCGCCGGCCAAGCCGAAGGCCGATGGCGAGGCGCCGAAGCCGCGCGCCCGCCGCACCACCGCCGCGAAGAAGACCGCGGCGGACGCCGAGCAGCTCTCGCTCGAGACCTCGGACGCCGACGCCGCGTAGGCGTGGCCGACCGACCGGAGCCGGACGGGAGGCTCGCGCCCGCGGCGCGCGCGCTGTGGACGCTCGAGATCCTGGGCGGTGGGTTGTTCCTGGTCTTGATCGCGTTCCTGGTCGGCGAGCCGCTGCGCGACCACGACGGGCTCCCGCACGCGATCGGCGCGATCGGGCCGTGGCTGCTGCTCGTCGCCGTCCTCGTCGCCGCGGTGCTCGTCCCGGCGCTGCGGCTCTCGCGCTGGCGCTGGCGCCTCGACGACGACGAGCTCGACCTGCGCCACGGCACGATCACGGAGATCCGCACGATCGTGCCGGTCGCGCGGATCCAGCACGTCGACATCCGCCGCTCGCTCTGGGCGCAGATCGTCGGCGTCGCCGCCGTGGTCGTCCACACCGCCGCCGGCACGACCGAGATCCCGGCGCTCACGAACGCCGTGGCCGCGGACGTCCGCGATCGCCTCGCCGGGCTGATCCGCACGCCCGATGACGACTGAGCCGCAGCGGCTGCACGTCGCGGCCGCCGTCCACCACGCGGTCCGCGGGCTCAGCGACATCGCGCTCCCGTTGATCGTCGGGCTGGTCGCGGGCGGGCGCAGCAGCTCGCTGCACGCGATCGGCTTCGGCCTGCTGGGCGTCATCGCCGCGGCCGCGATCGGCATCACACGCTGGCGCGCGACGACCTACCGCGTCGACGGCCGCGCGCTGCACTTCCGCTCCGGCGTCTTCTCGCCCGACGAGACCGTGATCCCGCTCGACCGGATCCAGGCGGTCGACACCGTCGCGGGCCCGATCCAGCGGCTGTTCGGCGTCATCGGCCTGCACGTCCAGACGCCCGGCGGCGGCGAGGAGGCCGACGTCACCCTCACCGCGCTCTCCGCGCGGGCGGCGCGCGAGCTGCGCGCCGCGCTCGGCCACGCCGACGACCCCGCCCACCACGTCCCCGCCTCGCAGCGCCGCCTCTCGCCGCCCGCGCTGCTCGTCACCGCGCTCACCGCGCCGCAGCTCGGCGTCCTGCTGCCGGTCGTCGGCGGCCTCTTCGGCCTCGCGCAGAACGGGCTGCTCGGCGCCGGCGAGACCGAGGTCAAGAACATCGACTCGATGCACGAGGTGGTGCTCGTCGCCGTCGCGCTCCTCGCCGCGGCGTGGGTGCTCTCGTTCCTCGGCGCCGTCGTCGCGTTCTCCGGCTTCGAGGTCCAGCGCGGCGACGGGCGCGTGCGGCTGCGCCGCGGCCTGCTGCAGCGCCGGGCGGTCAGCGTCCCGGCCAGGCGGATCGACGGCGTCCAGATCGTCGAGAGCCCGCTGCGGCGGCCGCTGGGCCTCGTCACGCTGCGCCTGGAGATCACGAGCCTCGGCGGCCGCGAGGCCGCGGCCCGCACGCTCTTCCCGCTCATGCACCGCGCCGAGGTCGAGCCGTTCCTGGAGACCTTCCTGCCCGAGCTCGCGGGCTCGCTCGTCGTCGACGAGCGCCCGCCGGCCCGCGCGCGCCGCCGCTACCTGACGAAGCCCGTGCTCGCCGCGGTGGCGGCGAGCGCCGTGCTGATCGCGCTCGTGCCCGCCGCCTGGCCCGCCGCGCCCGTGCTCGTCGCGCTCGCGATCCTCAGCGGCCTGGACGCCTTTGCCGCCGGCGGCGTCCGCCTCCGGGAGGACGACGCGCGCGTGGTCGTCCGCGCCCGCCGCCGCGGCTCGCGCGTGACGCTGGTGGCGCGCCGCCGCAGGCTGCAGGAGCTGGGCGTCTCCCGCAACCCGCTGCAGCGCCGCGCCGGGCTGGCGACGGTCTCGATCGCCGTGGCACGCGGCACGCGCCTCGGCGTCCGCCACGTCGAGCATGCGCTGGCCGGCAGCGTGCTCGCGCGGCTGACGGCCAGCACGTCCTCCACGTCGTGATGGTGTGGTCGCCGGCGGGCCGCTAGGCCGCGGGCAGCCGCCCGAGGTGCACCTCGCCCGCGTTGAGCGCCGTCTGGCCGCCGCCCGGCAGCGTGACGACCAGCCGGCCCTCGCCGTCGATCCCCGCGGCGACGCCGGTCCCGCCCGACCACGCGACCTCCTGGCCGCGGAGCGCGTCGCGCGCCCGCCAGGCGTCGAGGATCTCGCCGGTCGGCGCGCTGAGCCAGCGTCCGAGCGCCTCGAGCAAGGACGACAAGAACGGCTCGACCTCCGCGCGCGAGCGACCCAGGGACCCCGCCTTGTCCGCCAGCTCCGCCGGCAGCCCGCGCACGTCCACCGCCACGTTCACGCCGATCCCGAGCACCGCCCAGCCCTCGTGCGGGCGGCCCTCGGCGAGGATCCCGGCGACCTTGCGACCGTCCACCAGCACGTCGTTGGGCCACTTGATCCGCGCGGCCTCGCCGCAGGTCTCGGCGACCGCCACCGCGGCCACGAGCGGCAGCATCGGCGGGGGATCGCGCAGGATCAAGGACATGGTCACGGCGGCGCCCGGCTGCGTCGACCAGACGCGGCCCTGGCGGCCGCGTCCCGCGGTCTGCGCCGCCGCCGTCACGAGCGCGCCGTGCGGCGCGCCGGCCAGCGCCAGCTCGCGGGCGCGGTCGCTCGTCGAGCCGACCTCGCGCAGGTGCAGGCGCGGGACGCCGAGGCCGCTCACCGCGCGCGGATCCGCAGCTCGTCGTCGCGCTCGACGCGCAGCAGCTCCCGCGCCGAGCCGCGGTTCACGGCCAGCGCGAGCGTCCGGTAGGCGTCCTCGTAGAGGATCAGCTCGCCCGGGGCGACGTCGGCGAAGGTGGTGGCGTAGACGCCCTGGCGCCCGTTGACGTCGACGCCGTGGCCGAGCTTGAAGCCGGAGTCGGTCAGCTCCGCGTGCTCGACGTCGAGCATCACGTTGCCGAAGCGGTCGAAGCCGACCGCGTGCGCGAACAGCTCGCCGTCCTCGAGGAACGCGAGCGGCATGTCGAGCCGCAGGATCTCGTCGGCGTCGAGCGGGTCGCCGGCGTCGCCGAGCGGCGCGCCCAGCGCCAGGTGCGCGGCGACGGGCGCGAAGATGTCGCGCCCGTGGAACGTCGCCGAGACGGGCTCGAGGCGATGCGGCGAGCGCGCGACGTCCACGACCTCCGCGATCCCCCCGAAGCGCTGCGCGGCGAGCGACAGCAGGCCGTTGTCGGGGCCGACGAGGATCCGGTCCTCCTCGGTCGTGCGCAGCGCGATCGCGCGCCGCGCGGCGCCGACGCCCGGGTCGACGACCGCCAGGTGCACGCCCGGGGTGGCGAACGGCAGCGCCCGGCGCAGCACGAGCGCGGCGGTCCGGATGTCGTGGCGGTCGAGCCCGTGGGTGAGGTCGACGATCCGCGCCTCGGGCGCGATCCGCGTCATCACCGCGTGGCAGACGCCGACGAAGTCGTCCTCGAGGCCGTAGTCGGAGAGGAACGTGATCGGTCGGGCCATCTCGATCGCAGGCTAGCGGCGCGTGACCCCGGGTAGCGCAGAAGGCATGCAGTCCGACCAGCACGACGACGACGCGCCCAGCGGCCTCCCCGAGGGCCAGCCCGAAGAGCAGCCGCTCGGCGTCCCCGAGGCCGATCCCGACGGCGAGCGCACGGAGCCCGGGCCCGAGGCGATGCCCGGCATCCCGGACGGGGACGAGCCGCCCAGCGGGGGCTGACGCGGGCCGCGTCAGTCGCTCGTCGCGGCGGCCGCGACGAGCGCGTCCACGAGGCCCTGCGGCGTGTGCTCGGTGGCCTCGACGTCGGGCTCCAGGCCCGCGTCGCGCAGCGCCTCGCTCGTGATCGGGCCGATGGAGGCGAGCTTCAGCCCGCTCTCGCGGACGACCTCCGGGCCGCCCGTGGCCTCGAGGAAGAACCGCGCGGAGGACGCGGACGTGAAGGTCGCCCAGTCGGCCTCGAGCGCGCGCGCCCGCGCCCGCGGGTCCAGCGGCTCGGCGACCGTCTCGTAGGGCTCGATCAGGTCGACCGTCGGCGTCCCGCCGTCGAGCAGCGCCTGGCGCACGACGTCGCGGCCGCCGCGGGCGCGCACGATCATCGCGTGGCGGACCTCGAAGCCGGACACCAGGTCCGCCAGCGACTCGCCGACCGCGCGCGAGGGGATCAGGTCGGGCTCGATGCCCTCGACGCGGACCGCCTCGGCGGTCCCCGGGCCGATCACCGCGACCGCGACGCCGTAGAGCGAGCGCACGTCGCGGAACGTCTCGCGCAGCTCGCGGAAGAACGCGCGCACGCCGTTGGGCGAGGAGAGCACGAGCAGGTCGACGTCGCCGAGGTCCGGGATCGCGAACTCGAGCGCCTCGGGCACGATCACCGCCGCCTCGACCACGCGCGCGCCGAGGTCGCGCAGCGAGCGCGCGATCCCCGAGGCCTGCGCCTTCGGGCGCGTGACGACGACCGAGACGCCGCCCAGCGGCCCGCGGCCGAGCCACGCGAGCTCCTCGCCCAGCGCCGCGACCGGCCCGACGACCGTCACCGACGGCGGCTTGACCTCCGCCGCCGACGCCAGCTCCGCGATCGTCGCGAGCGTCCCCGAGACGCTGCGCTGGTCCGGGAGCGTGCCGCGCTCGACGATCGCCACCGGCTCCTCCGGCGAGCGCCCGCCGAGGATCAGCTGCTCGGCGATCCGCGGCAGCGCGCGCACGCCCATGTAGAACACCAACGTGCCCGGGAAGCGCGCGAGCGCGGGCCAGTCGATCTGCGTCTCCGGCTTGTCCGGGTTCTCGTGGCCGGTGACGAACGCGACCGCCGCGGCCAGGTTGCGCTGCGTGACCGGGATGCCCGCGTAGGCGGGACCGGCGATGCCCGCGGTGACGCCCGGGACGACCTCGAAGGGGATGCCGTGCTCGCGGCAGAGCTGCGCCTCCTCGCCGCCGCGGCCGAAGACGAACGGGTCGCCGCCCTTGACGCGCACGACGACCTTGCCCTCCTGCGCGTGGCGCAGCAGCAGGCGGTGCGTCTCATCTTGGGGTACTTGCTCGCCGCCGCCGACCTTGCCCACGTCGATCAGCTCGGCGTCCTCGCGCGCGCCGTCCAGCGCGCTCGCGGGGATCAGCTTGTCGTACAGGATGACGTCGGCCGCCGCGATCGCCTCGAGCGAGCGGACGGTCATCAGCCCCGGGTCACCCGGGCCCGCGCCGACGAGGATCACGCGACCGGCGGCGACCATCACGCGCCCGCCATCGCTTCCGCGCGGGCCAGGAGGTCGCGGACGCCCATCGCCTCCAGGCGCTCCACCATCAGCGGCGCGGCGTCGGGCGCGCGGACGCTGTCGCGCAGCCACGCGCTCCCGTCCGGCAGGCCGACGAACGCGTGGAGGACCGCGCCGTCGTGGTGCACGCCGACCGGCGTGTCGCAGGAGGCGCTCAGCGCCTCGACCACGAACCGCTCGGCCCGCAGCGCGGCGTCGGCGTCGGTGTCGACGAGCGCCGCCGGGATCGCGCGCCCCTCGACGGCCAGCGCGCCCTGGCCGGGCGCGGGCACGAAGACGGCGGGATCGAGCAGCGCGCCGATCTCCGCCGCGCGCCCCAGCCGGCGCAGTCCCGCGGCGGCGAGGATCAGCGCGTCGCACGCGCCGTCCGCGAGCTTGCGCAGGCGCGTGTCGACGTTGCCGCGCAGGTCGACGACCTCGAGGTCGTCGCGCACGGCGAGCAGCTGGGCGCGGCGGCGCAGCGAGGCGGTCCCCACGCGCGCGCCCGCGGGCAGCGCGTCCAGCGACGAGGCCCCGATCAGCGCGTCCCGCGCGTCCTCGCGCGGCAGCACGGCGGCGAGCGCCATCCCGTCGCGCAGCAGCGACGCGGCGGGCACGTCCTTGGCCGAGTGGACCGCGAGGTCGATCGCGCCCGACTCCAGCGCGTCCTCGATCGTGTCGATCCAGCGCGCCTTGTCGCCCGCGATCCCGCGGTCGCCGGACGTCGTGATCTCGACGATCTCCGCCTCGCCGCCCAGCGCCTCCGCGACCGCGTGCGCCTGGACGAGCGCCAGGGCGCTGCCGCGCGTCCCGAGCTTCACTGCCCGGCGCCGCGACGGCGCAGGGGATGCACGTCGGCCGCGGCGTCCTGAGGCGCCTCGGCGGGAGCGTCGGCGATGCCCTCGGCGAGGCCGAAGAGCTCGCGCGCGAACTGGACGCGCCCGTGGCCGCCGTCCCGGTCGACGGACTTCAGGCGGATCGTCGGCTCGTGCAGCAGGCGCTGCATCACCGAGCGGGCCATCGCCTCGATGCGGGCGCGGTCGCGCGGCGACGCGCTCTCCCAGCGGCCCGCGTTCTCGGCCAGCACCTGCTCGACGATCCCGTCGCCGTGCTCGCGCAGGGCGGCGATCGTCGGCATGACGTCGAGCGTGCCCATCCAGCGCGCGAAGCGCTGGATCTCGTCCTCGACGACGGCCTCGGCCTGCACGCGCTCGTCCTCGCGGACCTGGCGGTTGCGGGCGACGACGGCCTGGAGGTCGTCGATGTCGTAGAGCGTGACGCCCTCGAGCTCGCCGCAGCCGGCCTCGATGTCGCGCGGGACGGCGATGTCGATCAGCAGCAGCGGCGCGCCCTCGCGCTCGCGCATGACCAGCGCCAGCTCGTCGACGCCGATGATCGGGTGCGGCGAGGAGGTCGAGGCGACGACGATGTCGGCCTCGATCAGGCGCTCGGGCAGGTCGTGCAGCGAGGAGACCGAGCCACCGAAGCGCTCGGCGATCGAGCGGGCGCGGTCGGCGCGGCGGTTGGCGACGAAGATCGTCCGCACGCCCTCCTCGGCCAGCGCCTGGGCGGTCAGCTCGCTGGTCTCGCCCGCGCCGATGATCACGACGTCGCGCGCGGTGAGCTCCGGGCCCATCACGTCCCGCGCCAGGCCGACGGCGACGGACGAGACCGACGCGCGGCCCTCGCCGATCGTCGTCTCGGAGCGCACGCGCTTGCCGGTCTGCAGCGCGGCGGTGAAGAGGCGGTTCGTCATCGGGCCGGTCGTCCCGGCCTCCAGCGCGGCCTCGTAGGCGCGCTTGGCCTGCCCCTGGATCTCGGCCTCGCCGACGATCATCGACTCCAGGCCGGAGACGACGCGGTAGAGCTGACGCGCGGCGTCGCAGTTGCGCGGCGCGTACATCGCGTCGGTCAGCTCCGTGGGGCGCGTGCCGGCGCGCTGGGCCAGGCGGCCGAGCAGCTCGGTCTCGGCGCCGACCGGGTCGCCGACGAGGTAGATCTCGGTGCGGTTGCAGGTGGAGATCGCGACCGCCTCGCGGATCGCGTCGGTCTCGACCAGCTCGCGGCAGAGCGCCTGCGACTCCTTGGCGGTCAGCGCGAGGCGCTCGCGGACGGCGACCGGCGCGGTCTTGTGGGAGATGCCGAGGCAGAGGAGCTCGCTGGTGCTCATGCGGGCGTCTCCACGCGCTCCGGCGGCTTGGCGGCGGCCTCGTCGTCGACGAGCTCGTTGATCTCCACCACGTAGCGCTGCACCTTGACCAGCTTGTAGGCCATGATCCCGACGTAGATCAGCAGCAGCGCCAGGAACACGAGGTAGGCCGCGGCGACGTAGCCGGCGTTGTCGGGGAGCGTGGTCGAGGCGAGCATCTCAGCGGACCTGCAGTTCGGGAGCGGCGGAGCGGCGCGCGCGGACGCCGTCGTCGTCGCCGAGCTTGCGCTTCAGCGCGCGGAGCTGGGCGACGGTGTTCTTGTGGGTCATCTCGTACTGCCAGAGCAGCACGTACAGCAGCGTCATCCCGACCAGGCACACCAGGAACGCGGTCGCCATGTGCGGCGGCAGGTTGCCGGTGCGGTCGAAGGTCCGCGGGTGGACGGTCTGGGTCGCGGCGCGCACCGCGACGAAGTTCAGCGGGACGAACGCGCCGGCGGTGATCGCGAAGACCGAGGCGTAGCGCGACTGGCGCTCGCGGTCCTCGATCGAGAAGCGCAGCGGCGTGTAGGTCGCGTAGAGCAGGAAGACGATCAGGAAGCTGACGAGCGTCGGCTCGTCCCACACCCACCAGTGGCCCCACGAGGCCTTCGCCCAGATCGCGCCGGTGAGCAGGACGCCGACGCCGAGGATGACCGAGACGTGGATCGCGACGTACGAGCGCAGGTCCCACTTCGACTCGCCCGTGCGCAGGTGCATGACCGCGCAGATCCCGGCGAAGACGAAGCCGCAGAGCGCGACGATCGCCATCGGGACGTGGAGGTAGAAGATCTTCTGGACGAAGCCCTGGTCAGCGTCCATGGGCGCGTAGAACGCGGCCAGGGAGTATCCGGTGATCATGGTGACCACGGTCGCGACGGACAGCGTGAGAAGGCGGTTGCCGGACATCTGGCGTCTCCTGGTCGGGCTCTAGTCCTCGAGCAGGAAGTCGAAGACGGCGTAGGCGAGGAGCCCGAACACGAGATCATAGAGCGCCAGGATCGCCAGCCAGCGTCCGGGGAGCGCCTGGGCGCCCGCCAGCGCGAACGTGGGCGCGAGCGCCTTCGCCGTCCCGATCACCACGGGCAGTAGCAGCGGGAGCGCGATCAGGGGCACGATGAGGTCGCGCGCGCGGGTCTGGATGGCCAGCGCGCCGACGAGCGTGCCCACGACCGCGATCGCCACGTCGGCGAGCAGGAGGACCAGGACGGTCTGGCCGAGCGCGGCGCCGGTGAGGTTCGGATCGAGCAGCATCAGGGCGAAGGCGGGGACTGCGATCAGCTCGAGGACCACGAGGAAGGCGCCGAGCGCGATGGCCTTGGCGATCAGCATCGCGGTGCGGTCGACGGGGGCGAGGAGGAAGCCGTCGAAGCCCGCCTCCTCCTGGTCGGCGACGAAGAGGCGGTTGATGCCGAGGATCGCGCTGAAGAGCAGCGTCACCGTGAGGACGCCGGCGGCGAGCGGGCCGTCGACGCTGTTGGCCTGGAGGCTGAAGTGGAAGACGATCAGCGTGGTGACGCTGAAGAGCGCCATCGCGGGGATGACCTGGAAGGTGCGCAGCTCGAGGCGGAGCTCCTTGCGCAGGAGGGCGCCGATCGCGGCGCGGGTGGAGGTCATCGGTACAGGGCCCCGATGGCGTCGCGGTCGACGCGGGTGGCGGGCCCGAGCAGCTCGGCGCGGCCGGCGCGCAGGCCGAGGGCGAGGTCGGCGCCCTGGAGGCCGCCGACGGGGTCGTGGCTCGTGAGCACGCGGGTGCGGCCGGAGCTCGCGCCGATCAGCGGCTCGACGAGCTCGGCGGCGTGCGGGTCGAGGTTCGCGGTCGGCTCGTCGAGGAGCAGCAGCTCGGGGTCGTGCAGGACGCAGCGGGCGACCGCGGCGCGCTGGACCATCCCGCGCGAGAAGGTGTGGACGGGGTCGTCGGCGCGCGCCTTCAGGCCGACCGCCTCGAGCAGCTCCTCCACGCGCGCGTGCGGCGTGCCGTGCAGGCGGGCGTGGAAGCGGAGGTTCTCGCGGGCGGTGAGGTCGCGGTAGAGGAGCGAGGCGTGGCCGAGGAAGCCGATCCTGCCGCGGACCTCCCAGCCCGCGTCCGGGAGCTTGGAGCCCAGCACGGTGGTCGTGCCCGCGTGGGGGCGGAGCAGCGTGGCGAGGACGCGCAGCAGCGTCGTCTTGCCGGCGCCGTTGGGGCCGAAGACGACGAGCGTCTCGCCGGCGGGCAGGGTCAGCGAGACGTCGGCGAGGGCCTCGCGGTCGCCGTAGCGCCGCGTCAGCCCCGCCAGCTCAATGGCTGCGTTCGCCATCGGGTCGCTGCAGGGTGCGCGCGGCGTGGGTCAGGACGGGCGCGATCACGGGGAAGAGCTGGCCGATCGCCTTCGGGCTGCCGGGGAAGTTGACGATCAGCGTCTGGTGCGCGATGCCGGAGACGCCGCGCGAGAGCATCCCCATCGGCGTGTGCCGGGCGGACTCGGCGCGCATCGCCTCCGCGATCCCGGGCGCGTCGCGCTCGATCACCGCGCGCGTGGCCTCCGGGGTGACGTCGTCCGGTGTGAAGCCGGTGCCGCCGGTCGTGAAGATCAGCGCGAAGCCGTCGTCGACGTAGTGGTGCAGCCGGTCCTCGATGAGGCTGTAGTCGTCGGGGACGACCTCCATCGCCTCGACGTCGGCGCCCGCCTCCTCGGCCAAGCGCGCGAGCAGCGGCCCGGACTCGTCCTCGCTCGCGCGGCGCGAGACGGAGGTCGAGACGGTCAGCACGCAGGTGCGCATCGCCTCGGAGAGTAGAACCGCGGCGCGCTCAGCGCCGCCACGTGCCGCTGCGGCCGCCGGACTTCTCGAGCAGGACGACCTCCTCGATCGCCACGCCCCGCTCCACGCCCTTGACCATGTCGTAGACCGTGAGCGCCGCGACCGACGCCGCCGTCATGGCCTCCATCTCGACGCCCGTGCGCGCCGTGACGCCCGCGGTCGCCGTGATCGTGACCGTCCCGGCCGCGACGTCGATGGCGCCCTCGACGTCGACGTGGTCGAGCCCGATCGGGTGGCACAGCGGGATCAGCTCGCCGGTCTTCTTCGCCGCCAGGATCCCGGCGATCCGCGCGACGCCCAGCACGTCGCCCTTCGGCGCGTCCCCGGTCGCCACCATCCGCGCGGTCTCCGGCGCCATCCGCACCGTCGCGCGCGCGACCGCCCGCCGCTCCGTCGTCGGCTTGCCGGAGACGTCGACCATGCGCGCGTCGCCGTGCTCGTCGAGGTGGGTGAGGCGGTCGGGCATCTACGCCGTCGCCGGCGTGTGCTGCGTCTTCGCCCGCTCGATGATCGCGAGCAGCTGGGACTCGTCGCCCGCGCGGATCAGCTGGATCGGGTCCGGGTCGCCGTTGACGATGGACTCGAAGAAGTCCTTGCGGTCCTGGTAGGTCGGGAGGGTGCCCTTGGCCCAGCCGCGGACGTCGTTGAGCATGATCGCGAGGCGGGCGTAGTCCTCGCCGAACTGGGCGGAGATCTCGCGCTTCATGCGCTTGGCGAGCGCGGGGGAGGCGCCGGCGGTGGAGATCGCGATCGCGAGCGGGCCGGTGCGGACGATCGCGGGCAGGATGAAGTTGCACAGCGGCGGCACGTCGACGATGTTCACGAGCATCGCGCGGCGCTCGGCGTCCTCGTAGATCGCGATGTTGGTGTCCGTGTCGTCGGTGCACGCGATGACCATGAAGACGCCCTCGAGATCCGCGGGGCCCTCGTAGGAGCGCTGCTCCCACCGGATGGAGCCCTCGCGCGCCAGCTCCTCGAGCTCCGGGCCGATCTCGGGCGAGATCACGGTCACGTCGCCGTCGCAGGCCAGCAGGCCCTCGGCCTTCTCCAACCCGAGCGCGCCGCCGCCGATCACGAGGCAGCGTCGCCCGCGGAGCTTCAGGCAGGCGATGTAGAAGGGCGTGTCCAGCATGTCGCGCACGCAGGTCTGGTCACAGACCCCGCGCTTGAACTGGCAGACGCACTCCTTCCCTTCATATGCGGCGGCAGGCATCTCGAACAGGGTAGACGGCCGTACCGTGTCCTAGAGATCACCGTGACCACCACCGCCTCCTACTTCACCGATCAGTCGCTGCTGCGACGCGTGCACCGCGAGAAGGTCGTGGCGCTCTCCGGGCCCCGCGCGCTGCTGATGATGGCCGCGCATCCCGTCGCCTTCGAGGGCTTCTTCATGGCGACCGGATCGCTCGACGACCCCTACACCCGCCTGCGCCGCACCGCCGAGGTGATGGACGCGATCGCCTGGGGCCCCAGGGCCGAGGCGGACCGCAGGACGCGCCGCGTGCGCGCCATGCACGCGCGGGCGCGCGGGACCCTGCCCGCCGCCGCGGGCCGCTTCCCCGCCGGGACCCCGTGGGCGGCGGACGACCCCGAGCTGCTGCTGTGGATCGTGGCCTGCCTGGTCGACTCGGCCGTCGTCGTCTACGAGCGCTACGTCACGGGCCTCAGCCACGCCGAGCGCGAGGCCTACTGGCAGGACTACCGCGTCATCGGCCGGCTCTTCGGCCTGCGCGAGGAGGACATGCCCGCCGACTGGGACGCCTTCGAGGCCTACATGTCGGACATGCTCGGCTCCGGCGACCTGCTCGTCACCCCGACGGCGCGCGAGGTCGGCATCGAGGTCGTGCTGCGCCCGCCGGTCCCGCTCAAGGTCCGGCCGCTGGTCGAGCTCGCGAACTTCATCACCGTCGGCCTGCTGCCCGGCGGGATCCGCCGCGGCTACGGCTTCTCGTGGGACCCGGCGCGCGCGATCGCGCTGCGCGGCGGCGCCGAGTACGTCAAGCGCGTGCTCGTCCCGCTGCTGCCCTCGTCGCTGCGCTACGTGCCGTCGGCGAGCCGCGCGCCCGCGCCCGCGCCCGCGGCGCCCGCCGCGGCCTGAGGCGCGCCCGGCGCCCACTGCATCATCAGCAGCGCGCGCGTGCCGGCGCGCGCCTCGTAGAGGTGCGGCTCGTCGGCGGCGAACGTCGCGTAGTCGCCGCCGGAGAGCCCGACCTCGCGGCCGACCGGGCCGACCTTCAGCCCGCCGCGCGTGATGAAGACGTGCTCGCGCGTGCCGGGCCCGTGGCCGCCCGCGTTGCGCGTCGAGCGCTTCGGCCACTGCGCCTCGTAGAGCTCGACCGTGCCGCCGGGCGTGAAGCGCGCGATCAGCCGCAGGTCGTTCGCCGTGCCCGGGACGTTCGTGCCCTCGTCGCTGCGGACGATCGTCACCGGCGGCGGGTCGGCGGCGGTGATGAGGTCGCCCATCGGGATCTGCAGCGCGGCGGCGAGCGCCGAGAGCGTCTCGAGCGTCGGGTTGCCGCGGCCGCCCTCGAGCGCGCTCAGCGTCGCCTTGGCGACGCCGGAGCTCCGCGCCAGATCGGAGAGCGACAGGCTCTGCTCGGTGCGCAGACGGCGCAGGTGGGTCCCGACGACCTTGACAATTTCGTTCGGCATAGCGAACGTAGATCCTAATGGAACGAACGACGTACCGCGAGGGCGCCCGCCGCGCCTGGCCGCTGGCGGTCGCCGTCGGCGGCTTCGGGCTGACCTACGGCGTGCTCGCGCGGCAGGCGGGGTTCGGGCCCGTCGCGGTCGTCGTGTTCTCGCTCACGACCTTCGGCGGCTCGGCGCAGTTCGCGGCCGCCTCGATCCTCGGCGACGGGGGGACCGCGGTCGCCGCGATCCTCGCCGCGCTGCTGCTCAACGCGCGCTACCTGCCGATCGGGCTCTCGCTCGCGCCCTATCTCCCCGGCGGCGCGGTGCGCCGCGCGGCGGCCGGGCAGATCGCGGTCGACGAGTCCTGGGCGGTCAGCCACCTCGGCGGCGGGCGCTACGACCCGCGGCTGCTGATCGGCGCCGGGACGAGCATCTACCTCGCCTGGGTCGCGTGCTCGATCGTCGGCGTGGTGGCGGGCTCGGTGCTGGGGGATCCCGAGACGCTCGGGCTGGACGCCGCCTTCCCGGCGCTCTTCCTCGCGCTGCTCGCCGGGCAGGTCCGGGAGCGGAGGCTGCTGCTCGCGGCGCTGGCCGGCGGCGCGATCGCGCTGGCCATGGTCCCGCTGAGCCCGCCCGGAGTGCCGATCGTCGCCGCGTCGGTCGTCTGCCTCGCGGGCCTGCGGCGGCAGGCGGTGGCGTGAGCGCCGACTGGATCGTCGTCCTCGGCGCGGGCGCCGGGACGATCGTCCTCAAGGGCCTCGCGCCCGCGGCGCTCGGCGGCCGCGCGCTGCCGGCCCGGCTCGTCGGCGCGATGGTGCTGCTCGGCCCCGCGCTGCTCGCCGCGCTGATCGTCACCAATACGTTCGCCTCCGGCCGCGCGCTCGTCCTCGACGCCCGCGCCGCGGGCCTCCTCGCGGCGCTCGTCGCGGTCCTGCTCCGCGCGCCGGTGCTGGTCGTGATCCTCGTCGCGGCGGTGACGGCGGGCGGGCTCCGCGCCGTCGCGTAGTGGATCGGCGTCGCTTTCCCGGTGCAAAGCGATGCACTTTGTGCTCGGCCCTGGCCCTGCCGGCCCGGCATCTCCTAGGTTGGCGCTCCTCAGATCCGGGCGGCGGGAGGCGTCGGTTTCAAGAGATCGCTGCGGTGGCGAACGCGGGAAGGGGACGTGTTCGCCACCCCAGCACCCGGCGGTGGCGTCCCCGGCGTGCGGGCCGGGGACGCCGCTACCGCCGCAGCGACCTGATCAGTGCAAGGCGTGCGCGCCGGTGGTGGGTCATCTGCGCTGAAGCGATCGCAGCGTACGCGCCACCACCGTGAGCGCGGGCGCCGCCCCTTCGCGGAGCCCGCGCTCCCGGTCGGCGTCGCGCGTCGAGCGCAGGCGCGCGACCGCCCGGACCGTGCGGGCGAGCGCGCGGTCGTACGGGAACCACCAGAACGCCTTGCCGCGCGGCGGGTCCCAGGTGACGACCTTCGGCTCGGCGCAGGTGCGCAGCGCGATCGCGCCGCGCGCGCGGCCGATGCCCGACCCGCGCACGCCGCCCCACGGCAGCTGCGGCGCGCTGCGCGCGACGTGGTGGTCGTTCATCCACACCATGCCGACCCGCAGCTCGCGGGCGATGCGCGCGCCCTTGTAGCGATCAGCGGTCCACACCGACGCGCCGAGGCCGAGCGCGCTCGCGTTGGCGCCCGCGATCGCATCCTCCTCGCGGTCGACCACGCTCACCGCCACGACGGGGCCGGGCGCCTCCTCGCGGGCGAGCCGCGCGCCGGGCGGGACGCCGGTCAGGACCGCGGGCGCGCAGAACGCGCCGCTCAGCCCCGGGACCTCGACCGGCCCGCCACAGTGCAGCGTCGCGCCCTGGGCGACCGCGTCGTCGAGCAGCTCGACCACGCGCCCGAGCCGCTCGCCGCCGACCAGCGGGCCGATCTCGGTCCCCGGGTCGCCCGGGTCGCCGACGCGCAGCGCGCGCGCCCGCGCGACCAACCCCTCCAACAGCTCGTCGGCGACCTCGCGCAGGACGTAGACGCGCTCGATCGACCCGCCGGACTGGCCCGCGTTCGCGAAGGCGCCCCAGGCGATCCCCTCGACCGCGCGCGCGACGCTGGCGTCCGCGCAGACGATCGCCGCGTCGGCGCCGCCCAGCTCGGCGACGACGCGCTTGACCCCGCGCGCGCACGCCTCGAGCACCTTCGCGCCCGCGACCGCCGAGCCGGTGAAGCGCACCTGCGCGACGGGCGCCTCGACCAGCGCGCCGCCGGTCGCCGCGTGGCCCTGGACGATCTGCAGCAGCCCGGGCGGCAGGCCCGCGCGCGCGAAGACGCGCCCGATCCGCGCGCCGCTCAGCGCCGCGTGGGGCGAGGGCTTCAGGACGACGCCGTTGCCCGCCATCAGCGCCACGGCGACGTCGCCCAGCGGCGTGGCGAACGGCTCGGCGGCCGGGCCGAGGACGGCGACGACGCCGAGCGGCTCGTAGCTCCAGCGCGCGCGGGTCAGCGGGTGGAGCGCGCGCGAAAGCGCGGCGCGCTCGCCCGAGAGGATCCCCGGGCCCGCCTCGCCGAGCCACTGCAGCGTCTCGATCGCGGGCAGCAGCTCGCCGATCTCCACCTCGGTCCGCGGCCGGCCCTGCTCGCGGCAGATCAGCTCGACGAGCTCGTCGGCCTCGTCGATCACCGCCTGCGCGGCGCGCGCCATGTAGCGGGCGCGGTCGCTGAGGCGCAGCTGCGCCCAGAGCCGCTGGACCTCGTCGGCCTCCGCGACGGCGGCCAGGACCTCGCGCTCGCCGGCGACCGGGACCGCGCCGAGCGCCGCGCCGGTGGCCGGCGCGACCGAGCTCAGCGTGGCGGCGCTCACGGCTCGAGCCCCCGCGCGCGGCGGATCGCCGCGACGCGCTCGGCGAACGGCGCCTCCTGCCCGTCGGGCTCGTAGAAGCGCGTGCCCTCGAGGCCCGGCGGCAGGACCTGCTGGGGCGAGACGTGGCCCGGGCGGTCGTGCGGGTAGTCGTAGCCCTCGTCGGCCAGCGGGCCGGAGCGCAGGTAGGCCGGCGGCGCCTGCGCGCCGTGCTCGCGGACGTGGGCGCGCGCGGCGCCGAGCGCGAGGTACGAGGCGTTGGACTTCGGCGCGAGCGCGAGGTAGACCGCGCACTGCGCCAGCGCGTGGGCGCCCTCGGGCAACCCCACCAGCTCGATCGCCGCCGCCGTCGAGGTCGCGACCATCAGCGCGCGCGGGTCCGCGTTCCCGATGTCCTCGGAGGCGAGGATCACCATCCGCCGGACGATGAAGCGCGGGTCCTCGCCGCCCTCGAGCATGATCGCCAGGTAGTAGAGCGAGGCGTCGACGTCGCTGGCGCGCGTCGCCTTGATCCACGAGGAGATCAGGTCGTAGTGCTGGTCGCCGGCGCGGTCGTAGCGGACCGCCTTGCGCTGCAGCGCGCTCTCGGCGCCCGCGAGCGCCACCGCGCCGCCCGGCCCCGCGGTCTCCGCCGCCAGCTCCAGGGCGCCGAGCGCGCTGCGCGCGTCCCCGCCGCTGCGCTGCGCGAGGAACGCCACCGCCTCGTCGTCGACCGTCACGTCCCCCAGCTCCCCGCGCTCGATCGCGCGCCGCAGCAGCGTCTCGACGTGCCCGGCGGTCAGCGAGCGCAGCTCCAGCACCTGCGAGCGGGAGAGCAGCGCGCCGTTGACCGAGAAGTAGGGGTTCTCGGTCGTCGCGCCGATCAGCGTGACGATCCCCTCCTCGACCGCGGGCAGCAGCGCGTCCTGCTGGGCCTTGTTGAAGCGGTGGATCTCGTCGAGGAACAGGACGGTCGCCCGGCCGCCGCGGCGCCGCTCGCGCGCCCGCGCGATGACCTGCGTGACCTCCGCCTTGCCCGCCTGCACGGCGCTCAGCTCCTCGAACGCCGCGTCGGCGCTCGTGGCGACGATCCGCGCCAGCGTCGTCTTGCCGGTGCCGGGCGGGCCGTGGAGGATCATCGAGAACGGGCGCCCGTGCTCGATCGCGACGCGCAGCGAGGAGCCCTCGCCGAGGACGTGCTCCTGGCCGACGAGCTCGGCCAGCGAGCGCGGCCGCATGCGCGCGGGCAGCGGCGCGCCCGGATCGACGTCGGGCGCGGCGCCGTCGCCCTCGCGGGCGGGCTCGGCGTCGCCGAAGGAGAACAGCTGGTCGGACACTGCCGCCAGGATCGCAGCCCGCGCGGCGCCGCGCGCACGCGCGTTACTGTCTTGACGCATGGCCCTCGAGGAGCGCGCCGTCGAGCTGCTGCGCCAGCTGATCCGCCACCGCACCGTCAACCCGCCGGGCGACGAGCGCGCGCTCCAGGAGGAGCTCGCCGTCCCGTTCCGCGCCGCCGGGTTCGAGGTCGAGCTGCTCGGCCGCACGCCGGAGCGCCCGAACCTCGTCGCGCGCCTGCGCGGCCACGCGCCCGGCCCGGTGCTCGGCCTGCTCTCGCACGTCGACACCGTCCTCGCCGATCCGGCCGAGTGGCAGCGCGACCCGTGGTCGGGCGACCTCGTCGACGGCGAGGTCTGGGGCCGCGGCGCGCAGGACATGAAGTCGCAGACCGCGGCGGAGTGCGCGGCGGCGCTGGAGCTCGCCGAGTCCGGCTGGCGCCCCGCGCGCGGCGACCTGCTCGTGCTCGTCGTGGTCGACGAGGAGACCGGCGGCTACGACGGCGCGATCTGGCTCACGCGGAACCACCCCGAGCTGGTGCGCTGCGACTACCTGCTCAACGAGGGCGCGGGCACGCTGATCCCGCACGGCGACGAGCGGCTCTTCGGCGTCTGCACGGCCGAGAAGGGCGTCTTCCGCTTCTCGCTGACCACGCGCGGCCGCGCGGGCCACGCGTCGATGCCGGGCGTCGGCGACAACGCGCTGCCCAAGCTCGTCCCGCTGCTCGACGCGCTCGCGCACCGGCGGCCGTCCGAGGACCTCACCGAGGCGCCCCGCGCGCTGCTCGCCGCGCTCGACCTCCCGTCGGTCGCCGCGCTGCGCGAGGTCAACCCGGCGCTCGCGGGCTTCGCCGAGCCGATGGCCTCGGTGACCTTCGCGCCGACGATCATCAGCGCGGGGACGAAGATCAACGTCATCCCGAGCAGCGCGACGCTGACCGTCGACTGCCGCGTCCCGCCCGGCCACGGCCGGGAGACCGCCGAGCGCCGGATGCGCGAGGTGCTCGGCGACCAGGACGGCTTCGAGGTCACGTGGATCGAGGAGGTCGTCGGCAACGGCTCGCCCGTCGACTCGCCGCTGATGGACGCGATCGCGACGTGGATCGAGGTCGAGGACCCGGGCGCGCGCGTGGTGCCGACGATGCTGCCCGCCTACACGGACTCGCGGGCGTTCCGCGACGCCTTCCCGGAGTGCGTGGCCTACGGCTTCTTCCCGCAGCGCGAGATGACGCTCGGCGAGATGTGGCCGCTGGTCCACGGCAAGGACGAGCGGATCGCCGCGGCCGACGTCGGCTTCGCGGCACGGGCCTACACCGCGATCGCCCTGGAGCTGCTGGCATGAGCGAGATCACGAAGACCGACGCGGCGCCGGCGCCGCCCAAGCCGCTGCGCCTCGGCGGGATGGCGCTGCGCAACGGCCTGCTCGTGCACGGCCCGACGCACTGGGCCGCCGCCGTGCGCCGGCCGGACGGGACGATCGCCGCCGCCTCCGGCCGCAAGCCGCGCTTCAGCGGGCCGGTCGACGGGATCCCGGGCGCGCGCGGCGTGCTGCGGATGGCCGAGGCGATGGCCGTGATCCCGCTGGTCAAGCGCGCGCTGCCGGAGGCGAAGCTGCCGTGGCAGGACAAGCGCGTGCTCGGCGCCTCCGCCGCGGTGATGGCCGGCGGCGCGCTCGTGCGCCGGCGCCCGCGCGGGCCCGCGGTGGACGCCGTGCTCGCGGCCGCCGGGATGCTGCCGTCGTTCCTCGCGCTGCGCGGCGGCGACCTCGCCGCCTACCACGGCGTCGAGCACAAGGCGATCGGCGCCTACGAGCAGGGCGCGGGCGACGCGCGCGAGGCGACCAAGGAGCACGACCGCTGCGGCTCGCACCTGATGGCGCCGATGCTGGCGTCCAACGCGGCGGGGACGCTGCTGCTCAAACGCGCCGTCGAGCAGCCGAGCCCGCTTTCGGGCGCGCTCGTCTCGCTCGCCTCCGTCGGCATCGCCGTCGAGGTCTTCGCCTGGGCCGAGCGCCACGACGCCAGCACGGCGACGCGCATCCTCCGCTACCCGGGCCACGAGCTCCAGCGCCTCCTCGGCACCCGCGAGCCGACGGAGACGCAGCTGGACGTGGGGCGCGCGGCGCTGGCGGAGATCCTGACCGCAGAGGGCCGCTGAGCGACGAAAGACCTGCAACGAGGCGCTTCGCGCGACGGTGCTCCAACGCACCGAGAACCGGTACGGAAGGATAGGGAGCGTTGCCACGCCGCGCCCGTCGGCCTATCGTCGCCGGGGTGATCGACAGCGCGGAAGCCCTCCGTCGCTACCGCGAAGCGGACGCGACCGCCCACGGCATCGACGGCTGGACCTGGCGCCGGCGGTTCTCCGCGCAGAGCCGCGATCGCGTGCTGCGCTTCCAGCGGCGCCTGCGCCTCCTCGAGTACCTCACCAACCGCCGGCCCGGTCCGGCGCCCGTCCTGCGGATCCGGCTGGCGGTCCTCTGGCGCGTGCACGCCCGCCACGCCGAGCGGCTCGGCTTCACGATCCCGCTCAACACCTTCGGGCCCGGCCTCTGCCTGGTGCACTACGGCACGGTGACGGTGAACCCCGACGCGCGGGTCGGCGCCGACTGCCGCCTGCACCCGTCGTCCTCGATCGGCCGCGACGAGCACGGCGCGCCGTGGATCGGCGACGGCTGCTTCGTCGGCCCCGGCGCTCGCATCCTCGGCGCGGTGACGCTCGGCTCCCACGTGATCGTCGGCGCCAACGCGGTCGTGAAGGACTCGTTCGGCGATCACGCCGTGCTCGCGGGCGTCCCCGCCCGCCAGGTCTCCGAGCGCGCGACGCGCGCCGACGTCCACTAGCGGTCGGCGGCGTCCCCGTAGCGGAGCGTCAGGCGATCCAGCGCCGAGACCGGGTCGGCGTCGCGATGCAGCCAGGACGGCGCCGCGTCCTTCGGCGTCCGGGAGCCGCGCAGGATGAACGCGTAGACGACGACGAACGTCGCGACCGTCTCGACGACGGCGAAGATGATCGCCCCCCGCTCGTGCACGGGAGCAAGGGTAGGACGTCGCGCCGTCCGGCGGGCTCAGCCTCCGGGGCAGCGCAGGTGGGCCACCAGGCCGCGGACCGCGGCGCGGCGATCCCCCGCGACGAAGCGCGGCATGGTCGCGCGGACGCTCGCCGGCAGCGTGCGCAGGTCGGTGGCCGTCGAGAAGACCACGCCGTCCTGACGGGGGTCGGCCGGCGGCGCCTGCACCGGGGCAGTCGGCCGGTCCAGCGCCCATCGCGCCTCGTAGACGCGGTAGTAGCCGTCGACGGTGACGGGGCCGCAGCGCGACGCGTCGCGGACCGCCGACCGGCTCAGGAGGGTGGCGTACTGGTCGTGGACGCGCGGCTCGTCGACCAGCTCGCGGTGGACGCGGTCGACGTTGGGCCCGATCACGACGCTCGCGGCGGCGCCGACCGCGACCGTCCCGCCCGCCGCCGTCAGCCACCGGCGCCGCACCCGGGCGTCGGCCACGAGCGTGAACCCGCCGATCGCGTAGCCCGCCAGGACGAGCAGCGGCAGCGCGGCGAGCCAGGCGTAGCGGTCGACCGCCGAGAAGCCGCCGACGACGATCGCCAGGTACGCGCACGCGCCGGCGGCCAGGAGCGCGGCGGGGACCTCGAGGCGCAGTCGCCGCCGGGTGGCGAGCGCCACGCCGGCCCCGGCGACGGCGAGCACGAGGACCGGCGGCGTGAGCAGGTGCGCGAGCGCCTTGACGAGCAGGAGCGGCGCCTGCGCGGGCGGGCGCGAGCGGCCGAGGTCGTCCGCGAGCGCCGTCGTCCAGGTGAGCGAGTGCGCCGGGTCGCCGGTGAGCGCCCAGTCCATCGCCACCCAGGCGACCGGCGCGGCGAGCGTCAGGGCCACCGCCACGGGGTCCACGGCGCGCCGGCGCAAGCTCGTCGCGGCGAGGTAGAGGAGCGCGAGCCCCCACGCCTCGGGCCGCAGCAGCCCGGCGGTCGCCAGCAGCAGCAGCGCGCGGCGGCGCAGGCCCGCCCCCGGCGCCCGGTGCTCGCGCGCCGCGAGCGCCGCCGCCCAGACGACGCAGGCGAGGAACGGGATGTCGGCGCCGCCCCGCACGGCGATGACCAGCAGCGTCGGGTTGAGCGCGACGAGCGCGGTCGCGACGCCCGCCGACACCGGCCCGACCGCCTGCCGGGCGAACGCGAACATCCCGGCGAGCAGCGCCAGGAACGAGGCGAGGACGAGGATCACGAGGATCCGGTCGCCGACCCCGAACGGCGAGACGATCGCGCCGGCCAGGATCTCCAGCGGATGCGGCGTCGGCGCGTAGCGCTCGGTCAGGTCCGGCAGCGTGCCGTCCGCGAGCGCCTTGCCCCAGACGAGGTTCGCGTACGTGTCGTAGCCCGGGTAGGTCGGGGCGACGACGTTGGCGACGGCGGCCGCCGACAGCGCGGCGGCGGTGAGCGCGACCGGGCGCAGATGTCCGCTGAGGGCCATGAAGCGCGCAACGTACTTCAACGCGATGTGCCACTTCCAGGGCCGCCTGCCCCGATCGGGTGGGACGCGCGGTCCCGGCGCGCGCTAGCCCTGGTGGGCCAGCACCGCGTCGCACAGCGCGTGCCACCCGGCGCAGATCTCCTCGACGCTCATCCCGCGCAGGTCGCGCTGGTAGAGGAACGGCTCGGCGGCCAGGGGCCCGAGCAGCGCGTCGACGAGGTACTCGTGGTGCGGGGTCTCGCCGAGGGCCTGGCGCAGGAGCAGCGAGACGTGGGTCCGGTAGAACGCGTAGACCGGATGGCCGTAGCGCTTGCCGCCGCCGAGCCGCTCACCCGCCTGGATGTAGAGGCCGTGGCTGTCGAGGAACGTCAGGACGCCCTCGCCGAAGGCGTGCAGGCGCTCGTCGGCCGGGGCGCCCGGGCCGAGCGGCGGCAGGCCGCGGATCAGCTCGTCCTGGAAGGCCTGCTCGGGCTCGGAGATGAGCGCGCGCAGGAGCGAGGAGCGATCCCCGAAGCGCCGGTAGAGCGTGCCCTTGCCGACGCCGGCCTCCGCCGCCACGTCGTCCATCGACATGCAGTCGATGCCGACGCGGTCGATCAGCCGCGCGGTCGCGCAGAGGATGCGCTCGCGGTTGCGCCGGGCGTCGGCCCGCTCCCGCTCGACGGGCGCGGGGTCCGACATCGGGAGCTCGAAGGAGGGGGCCACATGGGACACGCTAGACCGCCTGGGAGTCCCGGGCTCCCACCCGTGCGGCCAGGACGCCGAGGAGCTCCTCGAGCGCGGCGCGCAGATCGGGCTCGAGCAGGTGGCCGTCGTCGCCGAAGGCGCCGTGCGCCTGGCCGACCGGCAGCTCGCCGTCGAGCACGTCGGCCCCGACGATGCCGAGGACCTTCTTCGTCTCGGCCTGGGCCCAGACCGCGCCGAAGAGGCCGGTCGAGGCGCCGACCACCGCGACGGGCTTGCCCTTGAAGGCGTTGTCGGGGAAGGGGCGGGAGGCCCAGTCCAGCGCGTTCTTGAGCACGCCGGGGATCGAGCCGTTGAACTCGGGGGTGGAGATCAGGACGCCGTCGGCGGCGGCGATGGCCTCACGCAGGCGCGCGACGGCCGCGGGCTCCGCCTCGGGGGTGTCGAGGTCGGCGTCGTACGGAGGCAGGTCCCGGAGGCCGTCGAAGACCTCCAGCTCAGCCCCGGACGGCAGCGAGAGCGCCGCCGCCCGGAGGAGGGCCGTGTTGTGGGACCCGCTTCGGAGGCTTCCGGAGAGGCCGAGGATGCGGATCGCTGGCATGGTGGTCCTAGGCCTGCTTCACGAACTGCAGGTCGACCGTGAGGGTGACGTCCCACGCCACGGCGTCGCCGCCGGACGGGAGGGCGTTCTGCCAGTTGAGGCCGAACTCGCGGCGGTCGACCGTCGTGGAGAGCTCGAAGGCGACGCGGTCGTTGCCGTACGGGTCGGCGCCGGCGGCGATGTTGCCGGTGGCGACGACGGACTTGGTGACGCCGCGGATCGTGAGGTCGCCGGTGACCTCGCCGGTGCCGTCGTCGTTGAGCTTGACGTCGGTGGAGCGGAAGGTGACCGTCGGGGTCGACTCGGCGTTGAAGAAGTCCTCGCCGAGGAGGTGGCCCTTGAAGTTCGGCTCGTCGATGGCGATCGAGGTGACGTCGGCGGAGCCGGTCAGCACGCCGTCGGCAAGAGCCGCGTCGTAGGACTCGAAGGAGCTGCGGAAGGTGGCCAGGCCGTTGTACTTGACGCCGAAGCCGATGGAGCTGTGGACGGGATCGAGGCCGTAGGTGCCGGCGGGGATCTCGGTGATGGTGGTGCTCATGTCTGAGGTTCTCCTGAGGTGAGAGGTGGACTGAAGTCCGCTTATGGATGACACTATAGCGGACTCCGGTCCGCTTTTGTCAAGGGCGGTCCGCCACGCGGAATTCCTTCAAGGACCCGCCGTGTCCGGCCGATGGAAGGGGCGTGTCCGCGCGCGCCTCTTCGACGTCCCCTTCCTCGACCGCGACGACGAAGGTCAAGGCCTCCACGTCGCCGGACAACAGCACGCTCACGGGCACGAAGACCAAGATCGCCGGGACCGGCACGACCGCGGCCGACACGCCCGTCGTCGCGGTCCCCAAGCAGTCGTTCTCCGAGAAGCTCCAGCAGTTCGGCACCGACTGGCAGGGCTTCGGCTCGCTGATCTTCATCGTCGTCATCGGCGTCGTCATGTGGCGCGTCCTCAAGACGATGCCCAAGACCAAGCCGGTCGAGATCAAGCCGGACGCCAACGTCGAGGTCGCCTGGTCGGACATCGCCGGCGTCGACGAGGCCAAGAAGGAGCTCCAGGAGGTCGTCGACTTCCTCAAGGACCCCGCGCGCTTCGTCAAGCTCGGCGCGCGCGTGCCCGCCGGCGTCCTGCTCCACGGCCCGCCCGGCACCGGCAAGACGCTCCTGGCCAAGGCCGTCGCCCACGAGTCCGGCGCGACCTTCTACGCGCAGTCGGCGTCCTCGTTCGTCGAGATGTTCGCCGGCCTCGGCGCCGCGCGGATCCGCCGCCTCTTCCGCGAGGCGAGCAAGCACGAGCCCGCCATCATCTTCATCGACGAGCTCGACGCCGTCGGCGCCCGCCGCGGCAGCGACAACAACTCCGAGCGCGAGCAGACCCTCAACCAGCTGCTGGTCGAGATGGACGGCTTCTCCTCCTCCGGCCGCGTCGTCGTCATGGCGGCCTCCAACCTGCTGGAGAAGCTCGACCCCGCGCTCCTGCGCCCGGGCCGCTTCGACCGCCAGGTCTACGTCTCGCCGCCCGACGTCGAGGGCCGCGAGCGGATCCTCGCCGTCCACACCGCCAACAAGCCGCTGCACACGGCGGTCGACCTGCACAAGGTCGCCCAGCAGACGAGCGGCCTCTCGGGCGCCGAGCTGGCCAACCTCTGCAACGAGGCCGCGATCTTCGCCGCCCGCCGCGGCGCCGACAGCGTCGGCCGCGGCGACTTCGACGACGCCCTCGAGCGCGTCGTCGCCGGCGTGCAGTCCAACACCACGCTGAACGAGCACGAGCGCCGCGTCGTCGCCTACCACGAGGCCGGCCACGCGCTCACGCGCGAGCTGCTCGAGACCACCGAGCGCACGCACAAGATCTCGATCGTCCCGCGCGGCAGCGCGCTCGGGTTCGTCATGAACCTGCCCGACGAGGACTCCTACCTGAAGACGCGCGAGGAGCTCGTCGACCAGATGACGGTCCTGCTCGGCGGCCGCGTCGCCGAGGCGATCGTCTTCGGCGCGGTCACGACCGGCGCCTCCAACGACCTGCAGCGCGTCGCGGAGATCACGCACGCGATGGTCCACGACTACGGCATGGGCACCGCCACCGCCGGGGTGCGCGCGGTCACCGACGCCGACATCGTCTCCGACCTCACGCGCCGCATCCGCGACGAGGAGCAGCAGGAGCTGGCCTTCGAGGCCCAGCGCGCCGCCTACGACCTCATCAACGGCCATCGCGAGAAGCTCGAGGAGCTCGCGACCGCGCTGCTCGAGCGCGAGACGCTCGACCGCGACGAGATCGACACCATCATGGCCGGCACGCAGCCGGTCCACCGCCGGCGCCCGTACGCGGTGCCGCCGCCGGCCGAGCGCCCGCGCATCGCCGCGGTCACCCCGCTGCCCCATCCGGGCGGCGAGGACGACGCCGCCTAGCGGCGCCGCTTCCCATATCGTCGCGCGCCATGTTCGCGCGCATCGACCACGTGGGCGTCGCCGTCGAGGACCTCGACGCCGCCATCGCCCTCTACGAGAACACGTACGCCATGGAACTCGTGCATCGCGAGACGGTGGCCGAGCAGGGCGTCGAGGCGGTCCTGCTCGACGTCGGCGAGAACCACGTCGAGCTGCTCGCGCCGCTCGGGCCGGACACGCCGGTGGGCAAGTTCCTGGCCAAGAAGGGCCCGGGCATCCACCACGTCGCCTACCAGGTGGTCGACATCGACGCCGCGCTCGACGCGCTCAAGGCCGCGGGCACGCGGCTCATCGACGAGACGCCGCGGATCGGCATCCGCGGCTCGCGCGTCGCGTTCCTGCACCCGGCGGCGAGCGGCGGCGTGCTGACGGAGATCGTCGAGCCCGCCGCGCACTAGCGGCTCAGCGCAGCTCGCCGGCCAGGTGGTCGGCGAGGCGCAGGGCGAGCGCGACGAGCGTGAAGGTCGGGTTCGCGTAGCCGCCGGTGGTGAAGACGGAGCTGCCCGCGACGTAGAGGCCCTCGACGGAGTGCACGCGGCAGTCGGCGTCGACGACGCCGTGGCGCGGGTCGTCCGACATCCGCGTGGTGCCCATGTGGTGCGGGCCGCCGATCACGCCGTCCTGCCAGCCCTCGCCGGGCATGATCACGCCGCCGAGGCCGTGGGTCCGCAGCTCGGCGTCGAGGTGGCCGAGCCAGCCGGTGACGCTCGTCTCGTCGGCCGGGGCGACGCGCCAGTCCAGGCGCGTGAGCGGGACGCCGAGAGCATCGCGGTGGCGGTCGCTGAGCGTGACGCGGCTGGCGGGCGAGGGCGCCTGCTCGGTGCGGAAGTAGAGCGAGCGCAGGTTCCCCGGCGAGACGCCGGCCTGCGCGCGGACGGCGCGCGAGGCGCGGCCGGTCCGGAGCTTGCGCGTGAGGTTCCAGGCGCGCTCCGAGGTGCCCTTGAGCCACTCCGCCGCGCGCATGCCGCGCCCGTGGCGCGCGCCGCGGTAGGCGCGGATCGGGCCGAAGGTGAGCTCGGGCCGCCAGCCGAGGAACGGGGTGCCGTAGGCGTAGCTGGGGTCCTCGATCGCGATCGACGCGCCGAGCAGGCCGTGGCGCGCGCGGGCCTCCGCGGTGGGCGTGATCACGCCGCGGACGCGCAGGTCGCCGTAGACGGCCTTGCGGTAGAAGTCCGCCCGTGGGCGCGGCGCGGCGAGCAGCAGGTGCCCGGCGGCGACGTGCAGGTGCTCCATGAAGTGGCGGCCGACGAGGTCGTGCTCGTTGCCGAGGCCGGCGGGGCGCCGGCCGCGCGCGGCGAGCAGGAGGCGCGCGTTCTCGATGCCGCCGGCGGCGAGCACCGTGGCGCGCGCGGTGACGGTGAAGCCGGTGCCGGCGAGCGTGCGGACCTGGACGCCGGAGAGGCGCGTCCCGGCGTCGTCCAGGAGGAGGTCGGTGACGTTGGCGCGGATGAACGTCGAGACGTGCGGCGAGCGCTCGATGCGCGCCGCGTAGGCGTCGGCGAAGTTGAGCTCCGGGCTGTAGAGGAAGACGGAGTTCTGGAACGTCCGCCCGTCGAACGGCAGCGCGGGCGGCATGCGGCCCGCCCAGGTCTCGAGGTCGAAGCCGCCGGTGGGCAGCGCGAAGAGCGTCGCGGCGTCGGGGTAGTACGGCTCGAGGTCGGTGTGCGCGATCGGCCAGCGGTTGGCGGGCGTCCCGTCGCCCGCGAAGTCCTCGGGCTCCAGCGGCCGGCACCAGCCGCCCCAGCGGTTGCTGCCGCCGCCGAAGAGGCGGAAGCGGCAGGCGTCGAGCGGGTAGTAGGGATGGCCGACGTTCTCGCCGCGGTAGAGCCGCTGGGTCGCGAGGTCCGGATGGCGGCCGCCGCCCTCCAGCAGGCAGATGCGCAGGCCCGCGTCACGCAGGCGGTCGGCCATCGCGATCCCCGCCGGGCCCGCCCCGACGACGACGAGGTCGAACGTCAGCTCGGAGCCGTCCGGGACGGTCCGCGCGTCGATCAGCATGCGCGGGCGGCCCCGAGCGGGTGATCGGCGCCGTGGCGCGCGTCGGGGGAGACCGGTTCGCTCATCTGCGTGGTGACGGCAAGATAGTCACTGTTATCGACCGACGACGCGCTCTGCGGAGGTCTGCGCGGGAAATGTCGGAAGGTGGACAGTCCGGAATCCGGCAGGCAAGGGTTCGCCAGATGCGCCAGGCGCGATACCCTGCCCCGACGCGCCCGCGCGGCGACACCCCATGGAGACACGCCTTCCTGCATGAGTGCCTCACCCGTATCGCCCGCCACCACCGCTGAAACGCCGGTCCTCGAAGGATCTGGCGGTCGCCGCCCCGTCGCCAAGCGGGTGACCCTCGGCGTCCTCGCCGTGCTGGTGGTCGGGGTCGCCCTCGCCGCCGTGGTCTACGCCGTCAGCGGCACGATCTCGCCGACCTACTCGTCGTCCTCGACGATGATCGTCAACGTCAACGGCGGCTCCGGGATCACCGACGTCTCCGTCAGCGCCGCCAACGACCTGGCGAGCCAGTACGCCCAGCTCGCGAACTCCGCGCCGGTCACGCGCCGCGCCGAGAAGGCGCTCGGCGTCCCCGCGGGGTCCCTCGACGGCAAGCTCACCGGCAGCACGGTCAGCGCGCAGAACATCATCAAGGTGACGGCCAGCGCCGGCGGCGCCGGGACGGCCCAGCTCCGGGCGAACGCCGCGGCCGACGCGCTCGTCAACTACGTCACCGCCATCAACGCGAAGCAGGCGACGAAGTACGCCGCGGCCGTCACGTTCCGGCTCCGGCCGATCGACAAGCAGATCGCCGCGGTCGAGCGCCGGATCAGCCGCGGCTCGGCCGAGTCGCGGCGCAACGCCTCGGTGGTGCTCGCGAACCTGGTCACCCAGCGCCAGCAGGTCCAGAGCACGATCGCCCAGAACGCGGCGGGCAGCCAGCCGAACCTCCAGAAGGTCACGCCGGCCACCGGCGGCAGCAAGACGTCGCCGAAGCCCGGCCTCTACGCGCTCGTCGCCCTGATCATCGTGCTGCTGATCGGCGGGCGCATCGCGCTCGCCCCGCTGCTCTCCTCCGCGCGCCGCGCCTAGCCGGCGGCGCGCGTCGCTCAGGCGACGACCGACAGCTCCGACGGCGCGGGTGCCGTCGGAGCGCGCCGCGGCGACCGGGCCGGGACCCGCGCCTCGGCCCGCCGCCCGACCGCGCGCGCGGCGAGCATCGCGCCGAACGTGAACGCGTAGAAGACGGTGACCTGCGCGAAGCGGGCCGTGGTGTCGGTCAGCCACGGCAGCAGCATCGCCACCAGCGCGCCGAGGTAGGCCGCGTGGATCGCGCGGTCGCGCCGCAGCCCGGTCCCGATCGTGCGGGCCAGTTGCGCGATGAGCAGGAAGAGCGCGACGGCGCCGGCGATCCCGGCCGAGGCGAGGATCTGGAAGTAGAGCGAGTGCGCGTGCAGGCCCGCGGGCGAGCCCGCCAGGTGCTCGCCGAGCGCCGGCTGGAGCTTCCCGAACCCGACCCCGGTGGCGGGTTGGGCGCGGAAGACGTCGAGCGAGGAGCTCCAGATCTGCTCGCGCTCGCGGTCGCCCTTGAAGGTCCGGTTCGTCTTCGCGGTCGGGTCGGCGATCGACGAGAAGCGCTCGCGGACCGTCGGCCCCGCGACCGTCAGCCCGAGCAGCACGATCACCAGGAGCCCGGCGAGCGCCGTGATGCCCGAGACCAGCCGGATGCGCGGGGGCATCGCGAGGACGGCGACGGCGACGCCGAGCGTCCCGCCGACCCAGCTCAGCCGCGAGTAGGTGAGCAGCAGGCCGAGGGCGATCAGCGCGGTGGCGAGCGTCCACGCGACACCCTCGCGGCGCTTCAGCGAGGTCGCGGCGAGCCCGACGCCGAGCGGCAGGACGAACGCGAGCACGTTCCCGAGGCTGATCGGGTCCGGCAGCGCGCCCTCCGGGCGGAAGTAGTTGTCGCCGAAGGCGAACGTGGTGGCCGCGGCCTCGCCGCCCTGGGAGTGCAGCGCCAGCTGGACGCCGCGGGTGCTCTCGAAGACCGCCAGCACGGCCTGCACCGCGCCGGAGACGACGACCCACGAGACGACGTAGCGCGCGCCGCCGGGCTCCGTGGCGAGGACGAAGGCGAGCCAGCCGGCGACGAACGTCCCGGCGAGCCAGGCCACGTAGTGGCTCTGCCCGGCGCCGAGCAGCACGGCCGGCGTGAGCAGCGCGAGCACGAGCGCCACGACGAGGCTCGTGCTCGTGAGCCGGACCGAGGGGCGGCGCTGGTAGCCCGCGACGATGGCGGCGGCCGCGAGCAGGATGCCGAGCGGCGAGAGCGTGACGTCGCGCAGCGTCGAGGTCATCGCGAACGGCCCGAGCACGATCGCGGCGGCGACGAGCACCCGCAGCGGCCGGGCCGAGAGGCACGTGAGCGCGCCGACCGCCGGGACGAGGACCGTCATGTAGTACTTGGCCGTCGTCGGCTGCGCGAAGAGGTGATCGGCGACGAGGCCGGTCGTGGCGACGACGATCCCCAGCGCGCAGATCGCCATCATCGCGATGCGCAGCGGCTCCCAGCGGCCGCTCACGAGGCTCATCGGACGGCCTCCACGGGCGGTCGGGCGCGGGTGTGCGCCTCCCAGGCGAGCGTCGCCAGCACCGCCATGAACGGCACCAGCGGCCAGATCGACCGCGGGTAGCCGGCCGCGGCAAGGTGGACGGCGAACGCGATCGCCGAGAAGACGGCGAACGGGACGAGCGCGACGTCGAACGTCCTCCGGCGCACCAGCGTGAACAGGCTCAGGACCACCATGGAGAACAGGAGGATGCCGGGCACGGCGAAGAGGAGCAACGTGGCCGTGCCCTGGCCGAAGCTGTAGGGCCAGTGGATCCAGAGCCGCGAGAAGTTCGCGGCGACGTTGCGGGCGTACCGCAGCGGGTGCTTGCGGATCTGCGTCTTGGCCTCGTGGCGGAGCGCGGCGTCGCGCGCGACGGGCGCCTTGGGAAGCGCCGCGAAGAACGGGCGGTGCTGCGCGAGGTCGGCGCTCTTGGCGACCTCGGCGTCGGTGTGCGGCTCGCCGAGGTCCTCGGAGAACGGCGAGGCCATCCAGTAGAGCGAGAGGCCGCCCGAGTTGCCCCAGTAGAGCTGCTTGCCGGTCTCGTGGTGCGTGTAGGCGAGCCACGGCACGCAGACGGCGAAGGCGACCGCCGCCATCACGGCGCCCTTGCGGGCGACGGGGTGGCGCGTGAGCGCCCACCAGGCGAGGCACGCCAGCAGCGTGACGATGACCGCGTAGCCGTTCTCGACGCGCGTGAGCGTCAGGAACCCGATCATCAGGCCCGCGGCGACGACCTCGACCCACCCGCCGCGCGGCCGGCGCGCGGCGCGCACGAAGCACAGCATCGCCCCGGTCGTGAGCGCGAGGACGAGGGGCTCGGTGAAGAGCCGCGGCAGCGTCCGCCAGAGCGGGAAGTAGAGCCCGTAGCCGAGCGTGACGACCATCGCGACGCGCGGCGTGGTCCAGGTCCGCAGCAGCCGGAAGAGCAGGAACGCCGACAGCGCCAGCATCAGCGGGCCGAGCAGGCGCATCAGCTCGACCGGCGTGCCGATCGCCACGAACGGCGCGAGCAGCAGCGGGAGGCCCGGGCCGCGCCAGAGGAAGTCGGTGGGGTTGCCGTCGCGGACGGCGTACTCGCCGTGCGTCAGGCGATCGGCGAAGCCGAGGTAGCCGGGCTCGTCGGTGCGGTCCAGGAGCGAGCCGGTCGTGAGGTACGCGACGGCGACGTAGATCGCGAGCAGCGCCGCGATGACGTACAGGGGCCGCGCGGCCAGCTCGTCGACGGCCGCGGCGAGGCGGCGCCGGTCTCTCAGGGATGCGGGGATGGGGGTCAGCTCTGGCGGTGGGGGTCAGGGCGAGACGCGGCCGTAGTGTCGCAGACTTCCGTCGGCGTCCGGACGGTCTCGACGCCCGGTCCAGCGCGGCTCCGACCGCGCGTCCGAGGCGCCGGCGACGACGTTCGTCCACCTTGTGGTGGGATTGTGTTAGGCGGCTCGCCCCCGGCCGATGTCCGGGACATGGCGACGTTCCCCCGCCCCCTCCTTCGCATGCTCCTCTGTGGCTTGGTGCTGTCGATGCTCAGCCTGGGCTGCGTCACGCAGTCCCAGGCCCAGACCACCCGGACCGCCGTGGTGTCGGACTCGGCCGCCGTCTTCCTGGAGGGCAAGCTCGACGAGCTCACCCAGCAGTCGAGCGCCACCGACCCGCTGTACGAGAGCGACGGGCGCTGGCACCTCGGCGACGACAGCTGCAAGCGCTGCGTGCTCGGCGGCGCCGTCGCCGCCGCGACGATCGCCACGCGCTTCCCCGAGCGCGGCACGCACTTCCGCGACCTCGCGCGCCAGACCGTCGACCGCTTCATCGCCACGCAGCTGCCCAGCGGCTCGTTCCCGAACGCGGCCGACCCGACGAAGTCCGACGGCATCGAGACCGAGTTCTCCGGCGTGCAGATCGGCACCGTGGCGCACCTGCTCGACGGCCAGGTCTCGGCGGCGACCTCGGCGCGCTGGGCGCGGTCGCTGCGCGCCGCCGCGCACTACCTCATCGACGCCGACATGACGACCTACTACGTCAACGGCAACATCAACCTGGGCACCACGCTGACCCTCGGGCTGGCCGCGCAGGCGACCGGGGACGCCGACCTGAAGGCCGCCTTCGAGCGGTCCTGGGACTTCACGCTGCACCCCCCGGAGCGCTGGAAGGCCTACGGCCTGCGGTTCACCAAGGCGCCCAGCCGCTCCGACTGGGCCGACGGCGCCGGCTACCTCGTCGAGGCGGGCGCCACGCCGGGCTTCGACGCGCACTACACCCAGCTGCAGGCGAGCCTCGCGACGCGGATGTGGCTGACGCTCGGCGACGCCCGCGCGCTGCGCCTGGCGAACGTCCTCACGAACACGCTGCTCAAGCGCGTCGACGGCGGCTGGAACCTCGACACCAGCGACGGCAGCCGCCATCCCGGCGCGGACCTGTCCTTCCCGTTCGTCACGGCGAGCCTCGCCGCGACCGGCGACTGCCGCCCGGCCCTGCGCGGCGCGGGCGGGCAGCTCGACCACGTCGAGTCCTGGTTCGACCGCAACCTCGACACCGGCTCGCTCGGCGACAACGCGACGTGGCTGTTCTACCTCGGCAACGACGTCGCGACGTTCGCGATGCTCGACGCCCATCCGGCCTGCTCCAAGGCCGAGGCGGCGACGGCGCCGCGGACCAAGCGCCGCTGATCCCGCGGATACACTGCCCGCCATCGCCGCCGAGCCTCCCCGCCCCCGTCCCTCCGGCCACCTCGCCGCGGGCCCGTCGTGCGGGTAGCGGTCGTCCACAACCTCAGCCGCGGCGGGGCCTGGCGCCGGCTCTCCGAGCAGGTCGGGGCCTTCGACCAGGACGTCGTGGAGGTCTGCTTCAGCTCCTCGGTCCCGGTCACGTCGACCGCGATCCGCGTGCCCTACCGGGCGCTCGCGCCGGCCGCGCCGCGCGCCGCGCGCCCGCCGCTGCGGTATCTGGACGTCGTCCTGCTGACCGCGGCGTGGCGCCGGGTCGCGAGCGTCGTGGGCCGCTCGGGCGCCGACGTCGTCCTGGCCAACCCGTGCTCGATCCTGCAGGGCCCGCCGGGCATCGCGTGGACGGCCGTGCCGTCGCTGTACTTCTGCGACGAGCCGCGCCGCGCCGACTACGAGGACGCCGCGCTCGAGAGTCGCAACCCGACGACGCGCGGGCTCTACGGGCCGCTCCACGGCCAGGAGCGCCGGCTGGATCGCCTGGCCGCGCTGGGCGCCGACCGCCTCGTGACGAACTCCCGCTACACGGCCGGCACGATAGCGGCGGCCTACGGCCGCGCGGCAGACGTCGTCGCGCTCGGCGTCCCGGCCGGCTTCGCGCGCACGGACGCGCCGCCGGGCGAGCACGTGCTGAGCGTCGGGACGCTGATCCCGACCAAGGGCCACGACCTGGTGATCGAGGCGGTCGCGCGCGCCGCCGTCCGGCGTCCGCTGGTCGTGGTCTCCGGCCGCGGCGACGCCGCCGAGGAGGCGCGCCTGCACGGCCTCGCGCGGGCGGCGGGCGTGGCGCTGACCGTCCGCACCGCGATCAGCGACGCCGAGCTCCACGAGCTCTACGCGACCGCCCACGCGCTGCTCTACCTCTCCAAGCGGGAGCCGCTCGGCCTCGTCGCGCTCGAGGCGCAGGCGTGCGGCGTGCCGGTGGTGGTGGCCGACGACGGCGGGATCCCGGAGACGATGGTCGAGGGCGAGACGGGCTTCGCCGTCCCGCGCGATCCGGCGGCGGCCGCCGCGGCGCTCGACCGGCTCGACGACCCGGCGCTGCGGGCGCGGATGGGCGACGCCGCCGCGGCGCACGGCGCGACGTTCACCTGGGAGCGGTCGGCGCGCGCGCTGTGGACGCTGCTGGAGGACGTGGCCGCGGCGGCGGCCCCGGCCGCGGTGCCCGCCGGTGGCTGAGCCGCGGCTGGTCATCTGCTCGAAGAGCACGTGGCGCCCGGCCGTCCGCCGCGAGCACGCGCTCGCGCAGCTGGCCGCCGCCGACGGCGTGCCGGTCACGTTCCTGCAGCGTCCGCTCGACGTCCGCGCGCTGCGCGAGCCGGGTGGAGCGCGGGCGTGGTGGGGCGGCGTGCGGGCCCGGACGGTGGACGCCGGCGCGCCCGCGGGCGTCACCGTCCGCGCGACCGCGTGCCTGGTTCCCGGCCACCGCGACGCGCTCGCCGAGCGGCTGCTCGCGGCCGCGCTCGGCCCGCTGCTGCGGCGCGTCGCCCGGCCGGGCGACGTCGTGATGGCCTCGACGCCGTGGCAGTGGCGGGCGCTGGGCGGCCTGCCGTCCGGCGTCCGGCGCGTCTTCGACTCGGCGGACGACTGGGGCTCGCTGATCCCCGGCCAGGCCGAGCGCTTCCGCGCGACCTGCGCCCGGATCGGGGCGGAGGCCGACGCGGTGCTGGTCGTCAACGAGGACATGGTCGGGACGTTCGGCGGCGGCGCGACGGTGCAGGTCCTGCGCAACGGCGTCCACCGGTCGCTGATCGAGGAGGCCCGCGCCCACCCGCCGGCGGCGCGGCGGCTCATCTACGTGGGGACGCTGTCGGAGCGCTTCGACGCGCCGCTCGTCTCGGCGCTGCTGGACGCGCTGCCGGACTGGACGCTGGAGCTCCACGGCCCCTGCCAGTACCCGGGCCGCGGCGAGGAGCCGGACGCCGAGCTCGCCGCGCTGCTCGCGGGCCATGCCGGCCGCGCCCGATGGCACGGCGTGCTCCCGCGTGAGGAGCTGGCGCGCGCGCTCGACGGCGCGAGCGTCGGCCTGCTCCCGAACCGCCCGGAGCGCTCCGGCGGGCAGGACGCGATGAAGTTGTACGACTACGCCGCGCGCGGCCTGCCGGTGGTGTCCACGGGGTGGTCGGCCGACCTGGCCCGTCTCGGGCCACCGGTGCTGGCGATCGCCGACGACGCGGCGGGGCTGGCGCGCGCGGTGGGCTCGGTCGCGGGCGGGGACGCGGCGGCGGAGCGCCAGCGCGAATGGGCGCTCGCGAACACCTGGGACGCGCGGTGGCCGGCGTGGCGGGCGGCGTTGTTCGGCTGAGGTCTCGTCGTCCGCGATGGGGGTCGGCGTGGCGCACCCACGGCGCTCCGCGCGCACCGTGGTCGGAGTGCGTGGCGGGGTTCGGAGGGCACCGAGGGGAAGGAGGCGGTGGCGCTGCGCGGCGCCGTTCGTCGTCCTCAGAAGCGTTGGCGGCACCGGGGCGGGTCGTTCGTAAGGAGGTGCTCGCGGAGAGCACCGGCGTACGAACGACCGAGGGTTCGCCGCCGAATCATCGATCCGGGTCGCTCTGGTTCGACATGGACAGCTCGCAGCGACCCGGATCTTCGCTTCGGCCCCGAACCACCCGCGCCCAGGCGCCGGCGGACGACGGACCCCGCCGCGAGGCGCCGACCACTGCTCACTCCCTCGGTGCCCCCGAACCCCGCCGCGCGCCACCCACGCAGACGCGCGGAGCGCCCCGCGCCTACGTCCCGCCCACGAGCTCCCGCGCGAACGCCACGCGATTGCCCCGCACGCCCACGCGCCGCCGCGGGTTCTCCGCGATCGCCTCGTGCAGCACCACGGACACCCGCCGCCCGACGCCCGCCCAGGAGAAGTCGTCGGCCCGCCGTCGCGCGTCCCGCCCCAGCGCCGCCGCCCGCTCGCGGTCGCCCAGCAGCGCGATCGTCGCCCGCGCCACGTCGCGCGGGTCCTCCGGGTCCACGAGCAGCCCGCTCACGCCGTCCTCCACCGCGTCGACCACGCCCGGCACGCGGCCCGCGACCGACGGCAGGCCGCGCGCGGCGGCCTCCAGGAACACGATGCCGAAGCCCTCGCCCGCCTTGCCCGGGCCGGGCACGCGCGTGGGCATGACGAACGCGGTCGCGCGCTCCAGCCAGGCGTCGCGCTCAGCGTCGCTCACTGCGCCGACGAAGCTCACCACATCTCCCACCCCGAGCTCGGCGGCACGCGCCTCGAGCTCCGGCCGCAGCGAGCCGTCGCCGACGACCACCCAGCGCACGTCGGGCACCGCGGCCCGGATCTCCGGGAGCGCCGCCAGCAGCACGTCGTGGCCCTTGTAGCGATCCTCCAGCCGGGAGACGGTGAGGATCGTCGGCCGCGCGTCGGGCTCTACCTCGCGCGGCGCCGCCGCGTCCACGCCGTTGGGGACCACGACGGTCGCCGCCGGCTCGGCGCCCGCCTCGAGCGCGAGGTCGCGCGCGTAGCGGCTCACGCCGATCACCCTCTGAGCGCGCGGCAGCACGAAGCGGCTGGTCTCCGGGAACTCGAAGACCTCCTTGGCGTGGACGTACTGCACGAGCGGCACGCCGCGCGCCAGCCGCCCGAGCCGCGCGGCCGGCCCGCCGCGCACGTGCATCGAGAGCACGACGTCGGGCGGCGTGCGCAGCAGCCGCGCCGCGGTCGCCGCGTTGAGGCGCAGGACGGACTTGCGGCCGCCCACCGGCTCGTTGGCCAGCCGCCGCACCGGGACGCGGTCCTCGGCGATCGGGTCGCCCGGCGGCCGCAGGGCGATCACCGAGATCGCGAGCTCCTCCGCGAGCTGGTCGACGAGCCGCCCGGCGAGCGTCTCGATCCCGCCGCGGGCGGGCGGGTAGACGGGCGAGACGACGAGCAGCCGGGGGCGCTCCATGCGGGTCAGCGCTCCGCCGCCGCGCCGCCGCGGCGCTTCAGGCGGCCGATCGACTCGGCCAGCAGGGTGTAGGCCAACGCGGTCGCGCGCCCGTGGTGGCGGCGGTAGTACCGCCGCCGCCCGATCTCCATCAACTTGCGCTTGCGCTCCGACGTGCTACTCGACCCGCCGAGGTGCACGACGGACACGCCGGGCACGTAGACGATGCGCCGCCCCGCGCCGCGCAGCCGCCGGCAGAGGTCCAAGTCCTCGTCGTAGGTCACGAAGGCCTCGTCGAAGAGCCCGTAGGCCTCCATGTCGCTCCGGCGCAGCAGCCAGCACGTCGCCCACAGGAAGTCCGTGTCGCGCGGGGCGCGCTCGCCTTCGCGGTCCTCCTGGCGCACGCGCGCGAGCTGCGCGTCCACGTCGAGGACCGGCCGCAGCAGCGCCTGCGCCTTCGTCCCGCGCAGCAGCCGCGCCGCCTCGTAGGCGAGTCCCGGGAACTGCTCGCTGGAGGCCTGCAGGCGCCCGTCGGGGTAGACCAGCCGCGGGCCCGCGAGCGCGACCTGCGGGTCGGACTCCAGCGCGGCGAGCAGCGGTGTGACGAGGTCCTCGGTGAGGATCGCGTCCGAGTTCAGCAGCAGCAGGTGCGTCGCGTCCGAGCTCTCGGCCAGCGCGTTGTTGCCGCGCGCGAAGCCGAGGTTCTCCGGCGAGCGCACGAGCCGCGCGTCCGGGAACTCCCGCTCGACCATCTCCGCGCTGCCGTCCGCCGAGCCGTTGTCGAGCACGCTCACGCGCAGCTCGGCCGCCGGCGGCGGGTGCGCGGCCAGCGAGGCCAGGCAGTCGCGCAGGATGTCCCGCGTGTTGTAGGAGACGATCAGGACGTCCACGCTGGGACGCGAGGCGGCGCTCACGCGGCGTCGGTGAGGTCGGCCACGACCATCCAGCGGTAGTACGGGCCGCGGTGCAGGCGGCGCGCCACCCAGCCGAACGGCCCCCACGTGAGGTGGTGGATGAGGTGGAACCCGCGCGGCTGCGGGAAGTCGCCGAGCGTCGCGCGGTGCATGATCCACCACATCTTCAGGGGGAAGACGCCGGTCGCGCGGACGGCGGCGACGCGGTCGGTGCCGAGCAGGCCGACGAGCTCGTCGACCGTCGGCAGCCCGTTCTCGAAGTGCTCGCCCAGCCACTGCAGGATGTTGCCGTGGTCCTCGCGCGCGGCCCAGCGGTCGTAGACGCGGCGGTCGCCGGTGGCCGCCTCGGCGTTCGTCGGGCCGATGATGATCACGCGGCCGCCCGGGGCGGTCACGCGCTTCATCTCGTCCACGACGGCCTGGCGCGCGGCCGGCGGGATGTGCTCGAAGGTGTCGACGGCGATGGTCGCCGACGCGCTGCGGTCGGGCAGCGGGATGCTCGCGCCGTCGCTCTGCACGCGCGTCAGGTTCGGCGGCGAGACGATGCCGCCGTGGCGCTCGTCGGCGCCGGGGTCGACGCCCCAGACCGGGCGGTCGGTCCAGAGCGCGAGGCCCGCGGGCCCGCTCCCGACCTCGCAGATCGGGAGGTCGAGCGCCGGGAGCGCGCGGACGACGGGGGCGTAGCGGAGCTCCGCGTCGAGGTCCCAGACCTTCCAGGGGCGGCCGACGTCGGGGGAGCCCGCGCGGCGGCCGGTCGAGATGTAGCGGAACGTGTCGAACATGGTGTCCTAGCTCTGCTCGGCGGTGTACAAGGCGATCATCGCGTCGACCATGCGGTCGACGGTGAAGGTGGTGGTGGCGCGCTCGTAGGCGGCGGCGCCGAACGCGGCCACGGTGTCGCGGTCGGCCGCGAGCGCGTCGAGGCGCGCGGCCAGCGCGGGCGCGTCCTCGGGCTCGACGAGGTGGCCGTCGACGCCGTCGCGGATCAGCTCGTCCGGCCCGTCGACGCGCGTGGCCACGACGCCGCGGCCGCGCAGCATCGCCTCCAACGTCACATAGGAGAAGGACTCTGAGCGGGACGGCACCGCCAGGACGTGCGTCGCGCGCAGCGCCGCGTCCGGGTCGTCGATCCAGCCGGTGAACGTCACGGCGCCCGGCGGCAGGGTGGCCGCGGCCTGGGCCTCGAGGTCCGCGCGGGCGGGCCCGTCGCCGATGACCGTGAGGTGCCAGCCGACGGTCGACCGGACGCGCGCGTCGAGCAGGACGTCGACGCCCTTGCGCCACGTCAGCGCGCCGATCACCGCGACGCGCAGCGGGTCGGCGCGGTCGATCGGCGTGGGCGCCCCGACCGGGCGCAGGCCGTTGTGGACCAGGGCGATCCGGGACGCCGGGACGCCGTAGGCCGCCGTCAGGAAGTCGCCGGAGCCGCGGCTCGGGACGATCGTCCGCCGCGCGGCCGCGAACTGCCCGCGCTTCATCAGCCACTTGACCTGCGCCGCGCCGGGCTTCTTGCGGCCCGGCGGGTAGGTCGGGTCCAGCGGCAGGCTCGGGTCGGTCCGGAACGTGCGCGGCAGGTGCTCGGTGAGGAAGACTCGCGCGCCGCGGCCGAGCAGCCGCCGGCCGGCCATGACGGGCAGCGCGCGCGTGTCGAGGGTGTTGTGCAGGTGCAGGTGCCAGACGTCGGCGGGCGTGCGCAGCGAGTCGGTCAGCGGGATCCACGGGACGCCCGCGGCCGCCGCCTGCTCGGGCAGGTCGCGCGCGTCGGGCCGCAGCCCCAGGCGGACGTCGTGGCCGCGCTCGGCCAGCCCGGCGGCGAGGTCGAAGAGGTGGCGGCCGACGCCGCCGCCCTCCGGCGCGAGCGTGGCGAGGACGACCCTCACGCCGCCCTCCGCGCCGTGAAGCGGCTGAGCCGGAACTCCGGCGGCCACGCGCCCAGCCGCCAGGTGACGATCCCGAAGACGAGCAGCGAGACGGCGGCGCCCACGACCTGGATCCCGACGAGCGGCAGGCCGACCAGGGTCGCCACGATGCCCGCGCCGATCGGTCGCGTCGAGGAGCCGAGCCACGGCCGCAGGTCGACGTGGCGGCTCAGCACGATCAGGCCGCCGGTGCAGATCACGGCCTCGGTCGCGACCGTGATCCAGGCCGCGGCGGCGACGCCGTAGTCGGGCACGAGCACGAGGTTGGCGACGACGTTGAGCACGATCGCGACCGCGTTCTGGATGACCAGCGGCCGGACGATCGACTTCGCCACCAGGATCGTGCCGATGAGGTTGCTCGCCACGCCGAGCACGCCCGCGAGGCTGAGGATGCGCAGGAGCCCGACGGCGCCGTCGAAGTCGGGGCCGACGGTGACCGTCATGACCAGCGGCGCGAAGAGCGTGGTCATGATCAGCACGGGGACCGAGACGACGAGCATCCACTCCCACAGCCGCCGCGAGAGCGCGGCGAGCTCGACGCGGTCGTGCGCGTGGACCGACAGGCCGGGCAGCGCCGCGTTCGTGATCAGCGCGGGGACGCTCGCGACGAGCGTCAGCATCTTCGCCGCGGCGGCGTAGTCGCCCAGGCGCGGGCCGGACACGAGCCAGCCGAGGATGACCAGGTCGATCATCAGGTAGATCTTGGTCATGATCGCCATGAGCCCGAGCGGGAGCGCGCGGCGGATCAGCGAGCGCCGCTGGCCGCCGTGGCCGGGCGCCGGGCCGACGATCCGGTGGGCGAGCACGCCGACGGCGATCGCGTTGAGCGTGGTGCCGACGCTCACCACCGCCGCGACCGCGACCGGGCCCGCGCCGAGCGCGGCGACCACGACCTGCGCGGCGACCTGCAGCGTGACGATCCCGAGGTCGATGAGCACCAGCTCGCGGGTGCGGTAGAGCGCGACGAAGACCTGGCGGCCGGAGGTCAGCCCGAGCGTCAGCACGCTCGGCGCGAGCACGAGCAGGGTCTGGCCGCGCGGCGTGCCGAGGCCGGTCGCCACGGCCAGGCCGACCATCACGAGCGTGAGCGCGACCGACCACAGCCCGCCGACGTCGTAGGCGGCGCGCAGGATCGCTGAGCGCTCGGCCTCGTCGGGCGCGAGGTCGCGCGCGAGGACGAGGCTGAAGCCGAAGTCCGCGGCGGCCGAGAGCAGCGTCCAGGTCGCGATGGCGCTGGCGTACTGGCCGTACTCGTTCGGGCCGAGCAGGCGCGTGACGAGCGTCGTGCCGAGCGCGGAGATGACGAGCAGGGCGACCCGGCGGCCCGCGAAGTTCGCGGCGGAGCCGGCGATGCGCTCGCTGACGCGTGGCGGTTCCGGGGGCGGTGGAGCGGGTGACCCGGGCGCGAGCGCGGGGCCTGGATCACGGACGTTCGGCACAGGTTCGGCGAAGGCGGTCGCTGCGTCCCAAAAGGGGCGGCGACATGGCGTTCCGCCCGTCCAAGAGTACCGGAGGCCGGTGGTCGCCTCCCCGACCGGAGGTCCAGGACCGCCGTGCAGCGTGGCGGGCGCGCCAGGTCCGTCGGCGAACGGCCGACCCAACACCTGTCCGGGTTCCGGGCGAGTCGTCGGCCTGGGCGCCGCGGGCTGTCGACGCGATGAGGGAGGGGAACGCGGATCACCGCCCCGCGGCCACTCCCTCCGCCCCTCACGCCGCCATGCCCCGCACCCGCCTCCTCACCCTCCTCGCCGTCCTGCTCAGCCTGCTGTGCCTCCCGGCCGCCGCCTCCGCGGCGCCGGATCCCGTCATCGTGGCCAAGGACGCGAAGCTCATCGACGACGGCCTCACGACCTTCACGCAGCGCAGCAGCCCGACCGACACCCAGTACTTCTCGGGCGGCACGTGGCGCAGCGACGACGCGACCTGGTGGGCCTACTCCCAGGGCGGCCCCGCCTCGGCCGCCGCCGTCCTCTGGCGCTCCACCGGCGAGACGCGCGCCGACCTCTACGCGACCGCCACCTCCGCCATCGACACCGCGATCGCCACGCACCAGCGCGCCGACGGCGCGTTCGCGGGCGACCCGGGCGACAACCAGAGCGCGAGCATCGCCACCAACATGTACGTCCGCGAGCTCGGCGTCGCCTACCTCGCGCTCCAGCCGCGCCTGGACGCGACGCGCAAGGCGGCCTGGAGCGCGTCGATCGCGCGCGCCGCCGACTTCCTCATCGCCACCGGCGAGAACAAGTGGTACACCAACGGCAACATCGAGCTCGGCGAGCTGGAGCTCATGTACCTCGCCGCCCGGATCACCGGCCAGCCCCGCTTCGCCACCGCCTACGAGGCGCAGTGGAGCTTCGCGCTGAGCCCCGACCAGGTGCGCTGGCCCGGCTTCGGGCTCCGGATCACGCGGGCCCCCGCCCGGGCCGACGGCGCCGACGGCGCGGGCTACCTCGGCGAGGCCTCCGGCCCCGGCGCCCCGGGCTTCGACGCCGAGTACACGGGCGTGCAGCTCGACATCGCCACGCGGCTGTGGGCGCTGACCCGCGACCCGCGCGCGCTGCGCCTGATGAACCTCGAGGTCAACCAGCTGCTCCCGCGCGTGAACACCACGACGTGGCAGCTCGACACGAGCAACGGCACGCGCCACGTCGAGGCCTCGCGCTCGGTGCCGTTCCTCACGCAGGCGCTCGCCGTGCTCGCCGGCTCGGGCCGGCCGGAGCTCGCGTCGTCCGCCGCCTCGCAGTGGACGAAGACCGAGTCCACCTACCGCGGGACCTACCGCTACACCTCGGTCACGTTCTACAAGGGGTTGGGCGCGCAGCTTTCCTCGACGCTGCTCGACGCGATGGCCACCAGCGGCGGCTTCCCGACCTGGACGCCGCCGGCCAACGCGGCCCCGGCCGAGACGCAGGAGCCCGCGGGGGACGACGCGCCGCCCGCGGAGGACACGCCGGCCGCCGAGACGCCCGCGCCCGCGGCGGACACGCCCGCGCCGGTCACCCCCGTCGCGCCCGTCACCGTGACGGCGCCGCTCACCGTCGTCGCCGCGCCCGCGCCCGCGCCTGCGCCGGTCGCCGCGCCCACGCCCATCGCCGCCACCCTCAAGCCCGCCGCGACCCCGCTCGCCAAGGCCACGACCGCCACCAGGATCCTCACCGCCAAGGCCGCGCGCGTCTGCGCCGCCGCCGCCCGCGTGAAGGCCAGGCGCGGCGTCGCGTCCAAGGCCAAGAAGCAGGCCGCGACGAGCTGCGCCAAGGCCAAGGCCAAGGCCAAGAAGACCAAGGCCAAGTCCAAGTCCTAGGCCACGGCCGGTAGCCTGCCCGGCGATGGCCTCCGAGCTGCTCGCCACGCTGCGCCAGGACCTGCGGGCCGACGTGCCCGACCTCGCGCCCTCGGCGCGCTCCGCCGCGCTCCTCGCGAGCCGCCTCGCCTTCTCCGCGCGGCTGCAGGCCGTCGTCCTGCTCCGCCTCTCGCACGCGGCCGGGCGCCGCTCGGCGCTCGCCGGCGCGGTCCTGAAGTGGGTCAACCACGTGCTCACCGGCTGCGACGCCGCGCCCCAGGCGCGGATCGGGCCGGGCCTGCGGCTCTTTCACCCCTCCGGCGTCGTCATCGGGCCCGACGTGCGCATCGGCGCGCGCGCGACGTTCCAGCAGGGCGTGACCCTCGGCGCGGGGAAGGGCGGCTCGCCGACGCTCGGCGACGACGTCTTCCTCGGCGCCGGCGCGACGCTCTACGGCGCGATCAGCGTCGGCTCGCGCAGCAACATCGGCGCGCGCGCGGTGGTCGACATGGACGTGCCCGACGACGCGTTCGTCGTCGGCGGCCGCGGGCGGATCCTGTCGGTCGCGGGCCGCCGCGTCGACGATCAGGACCCGGGCAGCTCCGCGTAGAGCTCGAGGTGGCGCGCGGCGATCGCGTCCCAGCCCATCGACGGGTGGACGTGCGCGCGGGCGCGCTCAGCGACGCCGGCCAGCAGCTCCGGGTCGGCCAGCACGTCGCCGGTGGTCCGGGCGATCGCCGCGGGCGACGTGCCCGCGGCGACCAGGCGCGGGTCCAGCGGGACGAGCAGCTCCGGGTTGGCCCCGGCCGGGGTCGCGACCACCGGCGTGCCGCAGGCCAGCGCCTCCGCCGTCGAGAGCCCGAAGCCCTCGAGCTCCTGCGTCGGGATGACCACCAGGTCGGCGGCGCGGTACCAGCCGACGAGGTCCTCCTCGGAGACGCGCCCGGCCAGCAGGACGTGCTCGCCGAGCCCGAGCGCCGCGATCCGGCCCGCGATCTCCTCGCGCAGCGCGCCCGCGCCCGCGATCACGAGCCGGGCGCCGGGCGCGCGGGCCAGGATCGCCGGCATCGCCGCGACCAGCTCGCCGACGCCGGTGCGCGGGACCAGGCGCCGCGCGGTGAAGAGCAGCGGCCCGTCGCCGGTCGCCCACGGGTGCGCGATCGCCGGGCCGTCGGGCCGGAAGCGCGCGGTGTCGATGCCGCCGGGCACGAGCGTCACGCGCCCGGCCGCCGCGGCGTCGAGGTCCTCGACCTCCGCGCGCATGAACGCGCTGAGCGTGACGATCCGCGTGGCGCGCCGGACCATCGCCGCCTCCGCGCGGCGCGACGCCGCGACGAGCGTGCGCTCCAGCGGGCCCGGCAGCGCGTAGGAGCCCTGGCGCTCGCTCGAGATCTCGCGGTGCACCGGCGCGTGGAAGGTGTGGACGAGCGGGCGGCTCCGCCGGGCCAGCAGCGGGAAGGCCTGCAGCGGGAAGTGCGTGTGCAGGACGTGGTCGGGGTGCGCGGTGATCGCCGCCGACGCCGAGCGCGCCGCCGCCAGCGGGTACGTCGCGGCGTAGAGGCGGCTCGCCTTGGCCGGCCCGGCGAAGCGGACGATCCGCACGCCGTCCTCCGCGGTCTCCGTCAGCGGGAGCGCCGGGTCCTTGCGGCGCGCGACGACCGTCACCTCGGCGCCCGCGCGCACGAGCGCCGAGGCCAGCTCGCGGACGTAGCGCTGCAGCCCGCCCAGGTGGTCGGGCGTGATGCCGTTGCTCAACAGCAGGACCTTGGTCATCGGCCACCGATGGTGACGATCCGGCCCGGCCGGCGACGTCCCGCCGTGCGGCTCAGAACGACGTGCTGCGCGTCACGCGCGCCGGGTCCCGGAACGTCCACGGGTCGCCCGTCTCGTCCGGGGCGGGGGCCCCGAGCCCGGATCGCTCGATGCACTGCTCGTAGAAGTCGACCGTCTGGTCGACCATGTCGTCGAGCTGGAACATGTCGATGCCCCGCTGCCGCGAGGCCTCGCTCGCGCGGCGCCGGCGGTCGTCGTCAGTGAGCAGCGCGACCAGCGCCGCCGTGAGGCTCTCGACGCTCTTGGGCTCGACGAGGACGCCCGTGTCGTCGGTGACGATCTCGTTCATGCCGTCGACCGCGGAGGCGACCTGCGGCACGCCGCAGGCGAGGGCCTCGAGCGCCCCGATGGGCATGGCCTCCCAGGCGGAGGGCAACACGTACACGTCGAGCGCCTTGAGGTAGCGCGTGCTCGGCGGCGTGAAGGTGAAGAACTTGACGGCGCCGCGCTCGATCAACCCCATGCGGTCGGCCTGGGCGCGCAGCTCGTCCTCCATCGGCCCGTTGCCGACGATCGCGAAGCGCGCCGTGGGCATGCGCTCCAGGACGGCGGGGATCGCGTCGAGCAGGACGTCGAGGCGCTTCTGCTCGCGCAGGACCGTGACCGCGCCGACCAGCAGGCCGTCGCCCTTGAAGTCCAGGAGCTCCTGCGCCGCGGCGTCGCGGCCGCCGCAGTCGACGCCGTGGCGGATGTGGCGGATGCGCTCGGCCTTGGCGATGCGGTGGCGCATGGCGAGGCGGCGCTCGGCGTCCGAGACGCACAGGAGCCCGGTCGTGTAGCGGCCGAGCCAGCGCTCCAGGCTGAGGGCGAAGAGCTTGCGCTTGGCCGAGACGTCGCCGACGAACCCGAAGCAGTGGGGCGTGTAGACGGCCGGGACGCCCGCGCGCGAGGCGGTGAGGCGGCCGATGAGGCCGGCCTTCGAGGAGTGCGTGTGGACGATGTCGAAGCGCCGGTCGGTGATGAGCCGGTGGACTTGGCGCATCGCCGCCAGGTCCTCGAGCGGCCGGCCGAAGCCCCGGCGCAGCCGGTCGATGGCGATGTACTCGATCCCCTCCGCCTCGAGGCGGCGGCGGATGTTGCTGACGTCCGGCCCGGCGACGACCACCGACCAGCGCTCCGAACGGATCCGGAGGGCCAGCTGGAGGACGTTCTCAGTCACGCCACCGTCCGGCGGCTCGAAGAGGAGCAGCGCGGTCTTGGTGGCCGTGGCGGCGGTAGGGGTACCGGCCAGCGGCGGAGTGGCGGTCACGGAGGTCACGAGAAGGGAGCGGCGGTGGACCAGCAGGTCACGCGGGGAGAAACCGCTGTGACTTGCTACGTATCGCACTGTAGGGCTCCCCGGGAGAAGCGTCTATAGCCGGGCCGGGCAACCTGGCTCGACTATCTGTCCAGTTCACCTTGGCATTTTCCGGTCCCATGTGCGTTCACGCGATGGACACGAAAACCCGCCATGGCTACTAGGCTTCAGGCCATGGCCCACCGCATCTCCATCGGCTTCCACGCCAGCCCGCCGCTCGCCGCTCGCGTCAGCGACGATGAGCTGGAACGGCTACAGAAGGCGCTGGGTGAGGAGGGTTGGCACGAGGTGGTCGCCGACGACGGCGCGATCCGCCTCAACCTCGCCTCCGTCCAGTGGCTGCGCGTCGACAAGGACGAGCAGCGCGTGGGCTTCGGGATCGGTTCGTAGGCGGACAACTCGCCTTCCCATACGTTTGGGGAGGTTGCCGGGCAGACGGTCGAGGGCGGGTCCCGGGTTCTCCGACCGACGGGCCATGGGAGGTCCGCGGTGGGCTTGCTCCACTGTGACCAGTGTTGACCACGACTTCTGGACACATGGACGAGTGCCAGAGACTCGTCGTTCAGTTGGAATGGGCGCTCCGCCCCGTCGTCGACCCGTTCCGCCGTCCACGGCCCATCCCCGATGGGCTCCGACCCCCAGGAGGAGGGACCCTCTAGATGGAGGCACACGGTGCCGTTCTGCTCACCGGCCCGGACCAATCGGTCCACGGTCGCATGCGCGGAGACGAGCGTGCCACGGACGTCGTCGTCGCCCGGCCCGCCCGGCGGGCGCGGCTCATGCTCCGGCTGCTGCTCGGCGCCGACACGGTCGGCCTCGGCGCCGCCGCGCTGACGGCGACGATCGTCGCCGACACCTCCGTCTCGCCGCTGCTGGCGCTGCTCCAGGTCGTCGTCGCGGTCGCGGCGATCGCGATCTGCGGGCTCTACGGCCGCGACGAGGTCCAGATCGACCGACAAACCGCCGACGACCTGCCGGGCCTGGCCCAGGCGCTCACGTGCGCGGCGTTCGCCGTCGTCGCGCTGACCGTCCTCGCGGGCTCCCCGTCCTCCGTCGACGGGGTCGTCGCCCTCTGGCTGGCGATGGTGCTGGTCGTGCCCTGCGCCCGCGCCGTCGGCCGCGCCGCGGCCCGGCGCCATCCCGCCTACCAGCAGCTGACGCTCGTGCTCGGCGCGGGGCAGGTCGGCCAGCTGATCGCGCGCAAGCTGCGCAGCCACCCCGAGTACGGCCTGCGCTTCGTCGGCTTCGTCGACGCCAACCCGCGCGGCCTGGCCGCCGACGTCGAGGCGCCCGTCTACGGCGGCATCGACGCGATCCACGAGCTGGTCGACACGCTCCGCGTCGACCGCGTGATCGTCGCCTTCTCCGAGGACGACCACGCCGACACGCTCGACGCCCTCGACGCGCTGCGCCGCCGCGGCGTCCGCGTCGACCTCGTGCCCCGCCTCTTCGAGGCGGTCGGCCCGCGCTTCGCGGTCAGCCACCTCGAAGGCATGCCGCTGCTGACGCTGCGCCCGCGCGAGCCCGCCCGCGCCGCGCTGCTGGCCAAGCGCCTGCTGGACATCGCGGGCGCCGGCGTCGCGCTGCTCGTCGCGGCGCCCGTCTTCGCGGTCATCGCGCTGCTCGTGCGCCTCGACTCGTCCGGCCCGATCCTCTACCGCGGGCGCCGCGTCGGGGCCGACGGCCAGGTCTTCGACCAGCTGAAGTTCCGGACGATGCGCACCGAGTGGTGCGCGCCGCACGGCGCCGACACCCGCTTCGAGCGCTACCTCGACGAGCTCGGCCTCAGCGACGAGTTCGCCCGGACCCAGAAGCTGCGCGACGACCCGCGCGTCACGCGCGTCGGCCGCGTGCTGCGCCGGACCTCGCTGGACGAGCTGCCCCAGCTGTGGAACGTGCTCCGCGGCAACCTGGCGCTCGTCGGCCCGCGCCCGATCACGGAGGCCGAGCGCGCCTCGCGCTACTGGGACGAACGCCGCAAGCGCGGGCTCGTCGGCTACTGGGACTGCCCCGGGCTGCGGCCCGGGCTCACCGGCTGGTGGCAGATCAACGGCCGCTCGACGATGAGCTTCGAGGAGCGGATCCGGCTGGACACTGCCTACCTCACGAGCTGGTCGCTCACGCTCGACCTGCACATCCTGGTCAAGACGCTGCGCACGCTCGTCTCGACCGACGGCGCGTACTGACCGCCGCCGGCTACTTCTTCGACGACTTCTTCTTCTTCGCCGGCGTCTTGGCGGCCTTGGTCGAGGTGCGGAACGCGACCTCGCCGAGGAAGGCGCCGAGCAGGACGCCCTTGCTCTTGCGCGGGACGACGATCAGCTCGACCTTGCCGGTGCTCAGGCACCAGCGGTTGGCCGGGTGGCCCTGGTCGGCGCCGGGGGCGATGCGGACGTTGACGACCTGCCCCTTGCGCGGGGCGTAGACGCGGACCGCGGAGCTCACGCCGCAGTCGGCCGTCTGCTGGCGGGCGAGGACCTGGTAGGTCTGCGTCGGCTTGAGCTTGCGGTCGGTCCGGAAGCGCACGTTGATGCTCTGCGCGACCCCGGGGATGCGCGGCGTCATCGTCAGGTTGACCGGCAGGGTGGTGGCCTTGGTCTGCGTCTGGGTCGACCCGCCGGAGAGCTTGGAGACCTTGCCGCCGGCGTAGCGGAACGGCAGCCTGGCGGTGAACGCCTTGCCGCCGGGCGGCGTGATCGTCACGCGGCCGGCGCCGCGGACCTCGAGGCCCGCCGGCGAGGCGCTGAAGGCCTCGAGGACCTGCGGCGCCGCGGCGAAGCGGTACTGGTAGCCCCAGGCCGCGCCGCGCTGGGCGACCGTCGTGTACTTCCACGTGGTCGGCGTGCTCACCGGCGCGAACGGGTTCCACGCGAGCATGTTCGTGAAGCTCTCGCGGAAGTTCGGCACCGTGTGGATGCCGTTGTGCTGCTGGTAGGTGACGTCGACGTGCGCCTTGCGCGCCGCCGCCACGAAGTCCTTGGCCTGGGCGATCGCGACGAGCTCGACGAGCCGCGCCTGCCCGAAGTCGACGTCGTCGGGCCCGTAGGGCGTGAGGTTGCCGACGTCGACGAGGGTGCGCGTGGAGCGCAGGTTGTCGACCATCTGGGTCGGGTTGTGGCCGGTGGCGTAGAAGCCGTTCGGCGGGCCCCAGATCGTCTTGTAGAAGTTGTAGCCGATCTGGATCTCGGGCCGGGCGATGTTGATCATCCCCGAGAACGAGGCGGCGCTGCCGAAGTAGTCGGGGCGCTGGGCGGCGAGGAACAGCGCGGCGAACCCGCCCATCGAGGTGCCCGCGATGGCGTGCGAGGCGCGGCCGTCGCAGATCGGCAGGCGGCTGTTGACCGTCGGGATGAGCTCTTCGAAGACCCAGCGTTCCCACGCGGGCGTGCGGCGGCCGTTGTTGTACCAGTTGACGAACTGCCCGTCGCCGCCGCCGGGGATCACGACGATCGCGTGCAGCCGCTTGACGAGGTCCAGGGAGCCGAGCCACTCGGTCGGCGTGCCGGCGCCGTGCAGGAGGTAGAGCACCGGCCAGCAGTGGTCGGGCGTGTAGCCGTCCGGCAGCACGACCGCGGTGCGCAGGCCCGTGGGGCCGGAGGTCGCGGCGAGCGAGGGCGAGAGGTTGAAGACGGCGTCCTTGGGCGAGACGAACTTGCTCGTCAGATCCCACTCCTGGACCGTCTGGGCACGCGCGGTCGCAGCGTGCGGCCCGCCGGACAGGAAGGCGAGGGCGGCGAGGATGGCGACGGGCACGAGGGAGCGCGCCGAGCGGAGGCGAAGGGGCATCAGGTCGAACAATCGGCAGATGGCGGGTCGAGGTTGAGCCGATGTCAGGGCGCAAACGCGCCGCGAATTCGCAGGGAGGGTGCACAAGTCCCCTGCGGCAAGGGAGAGATCTCCCCATCGGCCCGCTCCGGGCCGGAGATACGGTACGTGCCGTAGGGATCCGTGCGGGGATCCCCAGGACGCGAAAGGGCCGTCGATGGCCGATCCCAACTGGGTGCTGGTGGAGCGGTTCCGCGGACGCATGCGCCGCGTGACCCTGCTCGACGAGGACCTCAACGTCATCTCGACCCACGACCGTGGCGAGCTCGCCGACGGCGAGCCCGACGAGTGCCAGCTGCTGCGGGCCGTCGAGCTCGAGCGCGCGGCGGGCGTCCTGGCCTAGGCGGCGGGCGGGCCGGGGCGGCCTCCGGGCGGGCGACGGACTACCGTTGCCCGTCGAATGGACGCCGCCGCCGCACCCACCGTCCCGTGATCGCCGCGCTCCTGCGGGCCGACACGGCCATCCTGCGCGCCGCGAGCACCCGCGGCCACGCGCCCGCGGCGGTCGCCGCGGCCAAGCGGCTCTCCCTGCTCGGCGAGCACGCCGCCCTCTGGCTGGCGCTCGGCGCCGCGGGCTCGGCGCTCGACGCGTCCCGGCGCGCGGCCTGGCACCGCGGCCTGCGCGCCATCGGCGCCACCTACGTCCTGAACCTGCTCGTCAAGAACGTCGTGCGCCGCCGCCGCCCCGTGCTGGCGGGCGCGCCGCAGCTGATCCGGACGCCGACGCAGCTGAGCTTCCCCTCGGCGCACGCGGCGTCCTCGTTCGCCGCCGCGCGCGCCTACGCGCCGCTGCTCGGCGCGCGGGCCGTCTACCCGCTGGCGACGGCGATGGCCGCCACGCGCGTCTACCTCGGCGTGCACTACCCGTCCGACATCCTCGCCGGCGCCACGCTCGGCACCCTCGTCTCAGGAGCCACCCGATGAAGGTCGGCATCGTGGGCATGCCCAACGCGGGCAAGTCCTCGCTCTTCAACGCCCTCACGAAGGCGGGCGCGGAGGCGGCGAACTACCCGTTCACCACGATCGAGCCCAACGTGGCGATCGTCCCGGTGCGCGACGAGCGCATGGTGCAGGTGGCCGACCTCCTGAAGTCCTCGGAGATCGTGTGGGACACGATCGCCTTCCACGACATCGCGGGCCTGGTCAAGGGCGCCTCGGAGGGTGAGGGCCTCGGCAACAAGTTCCTGGCCAACATCCGCGAGACCGACGCGATCGTCCACGTCGTCCGCGCCCACACCGACTCCTCGATCCTGCACTCCGAGGGCTCGGTCGACCCGGCGCGCGACGTCGAGACGATCGAGACCGAGCTGATCTACGCCGACCTCGAGCAGGCCGAGCGCCGCGTCGACCGCGTCGCCAAGCAGGCCAAGGGCGGCGACAAGGAGGCGGCGGCCGAGGAGCGGTGGCTGCGCGAGGTCATCGCCGCGCTGCAGTCCGGGAAGCCCGCGCGCGGGATCCCGGTGCCCGACGCCGCGCCCGCCGCGCTGCGCAACCTCTCGCCGCTGACCGCCAAGCCGGTGCTCTTCGTCGTCAACGTGGACGAGGGCTCCGACGAGGTCCCGGCGGCCATCGCCGAGCACGCGGCCGCCCAGGGCGCGGGCGTCGTCGCCGTCTCGAGCCGCCTCGAGGCCGAGCTCTCGGAGATGGACGACGCGGACGCCGCCGAGATGCGCGCCGACCTCGGCGTCAGCGAGTCCGGGCTGGACCGCGTCGCGCAGGGCGCGTTCGCGCTGCTCGAGCTGAACTCGTTCTTCACCGCGGGCGAGGGCACGATCGCCCAGTCCTGGCACCTGCGCGACGGGCTGACCGCGTGGCACGCGGCGGGCCAGATCCACACCGACATCCAGAAGGGCTTCGTCCGCGCCGAGGTCATCGGCTGGGACGCGCTGGTCGCGGCGGGCGGCTACGCCGGCGCGCGCGAGCGTGGGACGCTGCGGCTCGAGGGCCGCGACTACGTCATGCGCGACGGCGACGTCATCAACGTCAAGTTCACCCCGTAGGTCGAGTGGGGACCGTCGGTCGGAGCCATCCGGCGGCCGGTCCCGGTACAACCTGAGCACGCGTTTGCCCATCGAGAACCTCAGCGATCTCCGCGGCTGGGTCCGCGCCGATCTCAACCGGTACGACCGTGACCCGCTCGCGACGCTGGCGCGCGAGCCGCAGACCCGCTGGCAGGTGCTGCTGCGCGTCGCGGAGTACGTCACCAACACGCGCGGCCCGCTGGCCGGCGGGGTCCTGCGCTGGCTGCTGCAGAGCCGCGGGATCCGGCTCGGGTACACGATCCCGGTCAACGTCTGCGGGCCGGGCTTGAAGCTTCCACACTGGGGGACGCTCATCATCAGCCCGGCGGCGCGCGTCGGCGCGGACTGCACGATCCACCCGGGCGCGACGCTCGGGATCCACGACGGCGGCGCGCCGCAGCTCGGCGACCGCGTCTACGTCGGCCCGGGCGCGAAGGCCTACGGAGCGGTCACGATCGGCGACGGGGCGACGCTGGGCGCGAACTGCGTCGTCAACGCGGACGTCCGTCCGGGCGCGAAGGTCGCCGGCGTCCCGGCCAAGGAGCGCTGAGGCGTGGGCGTCCCGGCGACCGTCGCGATCGACGCGCGCTCCGACGAGCGGGCCGCGGCCGGCGCGCCGCGGCTCGAGTTCCTCGACGCGCTGCGCGGGATCGCGGCCTTCGCCGTCGCCTTCGGCCATCGCGGCGAGGGGATCATCACCGGCTTCGTCCACTTCGACTCCCACGTCTTCCGCTTCGGGCAGTTCGGCGTGGTGCTGTTCTTCCTCTGCAGCGGGTTCATCATCCCCGCCTCGCTGGAGCGCCACGGCTCGCTCGCGCGCTTCTGGATCAGCCGCTTCTTCCGGCTCTTCCCGCTCTACTGGGCGACGCTCGTCGCCGTCCTCGCGCTCCACGCGCTCGGCACCTACTCGCTGCCGGGGGACTACACCCGGCACGAGCTCGTCGCGACCGTGGTCAACACCACCATGATGCAGGCGTTCGTCTCACAGCCGCTGGCCCTGGGCCTGAGCTGGACGCTGGCCTTCGAGATGGGGTTCTACCTCATGGTGACGGGCCTGTTCCTGGCCGGCGCGCAGCGGCGCTCGCTGCCGCTGGCGGCCACGCTGCTGGCGCTCGCCTCCGCGCTGGCGGTGCACAGCGCGGACGGGCCGGCCCCGATCGTCGGCCTGCTGCTGCTGGCGACCGTCGCCGCGGCGGTGAGCGTCGTCTGGGGGCGGTCGATCGGCGGCCTGGTCGCGGTCGGGATCGTGGCCGCGCTCAGCGTGCCGCTGCTCTTCAACGGCTACTACGCGCCCTGGTACAGCGTGGTCCTCTTCGCGAGCCTCTTCACCGGCACGGTCGTCTACCGCTGGGTGCACGCCGAGATCCCGGCCGCGCACGCCGCCGCGCTGCTGGCCGCGGCCACCGTCGTCTCGACCGTGGCCAGCGAGATCGCGGCGGACCGGCCGTCGTTCGCGCCGACCTTCTTCGCGGCCTACGCGGTCTTCGGCGTCGCCTTCGCGCTCCGCCGCCGCGCCTTCCCGGCCTGGCTGCTGCGCCTCGGCGTCATCAGCTACTCCCTGTACCTGCTGCACCCGCTCGTCTTCGCCGTGCTCGGCGACGCCAACGGCTCGAGCACCGTCGTGCGGGTGATCGCCTTCGTCGGCGCGCTGGTGCTCTCGGTCGTCGTGGCCGAGCTCTCCTACCGCTTCCTGGAGCGGCCGATGATGGCCCTGGGCCGCCGCGTCTCGGCGCGGATCGTCGCACGGGAGCCGTCCACGAAGCCCGCGGCGGCCACCGCATGAGCAGCGGAGATGCGCGCGATCGCGCCGTGCATGCTGTACTGCAAACCGGTGCGTGTCGCGACGCGTGCCCGGACCCTCTCCAACGCAAGGACGCCTGATGCGCCGAATCCCCCTGATCCTCCTCGCGCTCGTCTGCGGCATCGTCGCCGCGGGCACGCTCGCCCACCCCCCGGTCTCCCAAGGCCAGGACGCCACCGCGCCGGTCTTCTCCTCGTCGCTGAACCCGATCACGTTCGACTTCGTGCCGGTCGGCGCGACGAGCGCCACGAAGATCACGACGATCACCAACCGCGGCACGGCCACGCTGAAGCTCAGCCAGGTCCTGCTCGGCGGCCGTGACGCCAAGGACTTCAAGGTCGCCTCCGACAGCTGCACCGGCGCCTCGCTGGCCCCGGCCGCGACCTGCACGGTGGGCCTGAGCTTCGCGCCCAGCAGCTCCGGCACGCTCGTCGGCTGGCTGCGCTTCACCGACAACACCCCGTGCTTCGACTGGATCAACATCGCGGGCAGCGGCACGGACACCGCGGCGCCGGCCACGGCCCGCTCGGCGACCTGCGGCACGACGACCAGCTCGACCACCACGGTCACCACGACCACGGGCACGCCCGGCACGACGCCGACGCCGGCCTCGCCGGTCAGCGCCAACTCGGTCGTCGGCTTCTCCAAGAGCTGCACCAGCCGCCGCACCGTCGAGGTCAGCCTCGACGCGCCGAAGGGCAAGACGTTCAAGACGGTCAAGGTCCTCCTCCACGGCAAGACCATCAAGACGCTCAAGGGCAAGTCCATCAAGACGAAGGTCTCGCTCACGGGCCTGCCGCGCGGGCGCTTCACGGTCGAGGTGCGCGCCACCACGACCGACGGCAAGCGCTACGTCCGCAAGCACTACTACGTGACCTGCGTGGCCAGCAAGTCCTAGTTAGGCTGGAGCCGGTGACCGACCGATCGACCACCACCGACGACGCGGACCTCCCGCGGCGCGTCGACAAGCCCTGGGGCCACGAGCTCTGGTACGCGTTGACCGACCGCTACGCCGGGAAGATCCTCCACGTCGAGGCCGGTCACCGGCTCTCCCTGCAGTACCACGACGAGAAGGACGAGAGCAACTACCTGCTCTCGGGGCGGCTGAAGCTCATCAAGGGCACCTCGGCCGACGACCTGACGGAGATCGAGATCGGCCCCGGCCACACGTGGCGCAACCGGCCGGGCGACGTGCACACGATCGAGGCGATCGAGGACGCGGACGTCCTCGAGGTCTCCACGCCCGAGGTCGACGACGTCGTGCGGCTCTCCGACAGCTACGGCCGCGAGGGGACGACCGCGCACTGAGCGCGGCCGCCGCCACCCGGCCGCCGCGCCGCCGTCGCCGCTGGCGGCGGATCCTCGCGGCGGTCGCGCTGGCGCTGCTGGTCGTCGTCGCGGCGCTCGCGGCGCTGCTCTCGCGCGGGACCTACGAGACGTACCCGCAGGCGGAGCTGACCGGCGCCGCCAAGCAGGCGGACGCGCCCGCCTGGACCGTCCCGTGCCGCCGCGGGCCGCGGGCCAACGAGCAGCCGCTGTGCGCGCATCTCAGCGGCCGCGTCGTGTGGATCCAGAAGCACGACCCCGACGGCGACGGCGACCGCCACCTCATCGTCATCAGCCGCCTGCGCCCGCGCATCGTCAAGCTCGCCGCCGTCCTGCCGGTCGCCGCGCTCCCGCGCATCGGCGCGCGGATCGACGCGGTCGGCTGGCTGTCGGTCGGCGCCAGCGGCCACACCGAGCTCGACGCCCAGCGCTACGTCGCGAGCGGCCGGCCCGCGCTGCACCCCTAGGCGACGACGCGCACCGGCGAGGACGCCGCGGCGAGCTCGTCGTCGCCCGCCTTGGCCGCGCGGTGCGCGCGGATGATGCGCAGGCGGCGCTCGCGGGTCTCGCGGTCGTCGGCGAGGATCGCCAGGCGCCAGCCGAAGAAGGCCCAGAGGTCGACGCCGAGCAGGACGCCGACGGCGATCAGGATCGCGAGCGCGAAGCCGAGGCCGACGCGGCCGCGGTCGTGGTCGGGCACGTGCGTGTCGAGCGCCAGCGCGACGTCGGCCTCGGGGCGCACGACCGGCGTCGCCCTGATGTTGTCCTTGAGGACGTCGTAGGCGGGCTTGGGCCGACCGTCGTAGGTGATGAGGCCCTTGTGGTGGATCGTCGTGCGGTCCACCGCGCGCAGCTGCGCGCCGCCGTCCCACGCGGGCTTGATCGCGAACTCCTGGAGCGTCCAGTAGATCGCGCCGCTGAGCGTCGGCGCGCGCTTGACGGCCGCGAGCACGTCGCGCGTGTAGAGCTCCTGGAAGGCGTAGGTCTGCTTCTCGGTGGCGGGCCCGGTCAGCGTCGACTCGGCGCCGAACTCGGTCAGCACGAGCCCGGCGTCCGGGTACTCGGCGCGCATCCCGGCCAGGTAGGGCCCGAGCGAGCGGATGTCGGCGGTCGAGTGGCCGGGCTTGCCCGGGTACCAGCCGAAGTAGCTGTTGATGCCGAGCAGGTCGAAGGCCGCGTAGGCCTCCTGGCGCACGTAGCCCGGGTAGCTCAGCGTGTCGACGGCGGTCGGGAGCGTCGGGTCGAGGTCGACGGTCAGCGCGCGCGCGTCGCGCAGGAAGGCGGCGGTGCCGGGCACCTTGTCGGGGATGACCGACAGCTCGTTGGCCACCGAGTGCGTGATCGTCGAGGGGTGGTTGCGCGTCTGGAGGACCGCGGCGCGCACGGTCGCGAGCGCGGTGTCGCGCTGGGCCTCGGTGACCAGCAGCTTGTCGCGGTGGTAGATCGGCGCCTGGGTCCAGACCATGATCCCGGCCGCGTCGAGCTTGTCCTGCAGCCGCTGGTCGAGCGCGTAGTGCGCGCGGGTCACGTTCGCGCCGACCGCCTTGAGCTGGGCGACGATCGCGTTCACGTCGTCGTCGGTGAGCGCCGGGCCGTGGCCGTCGACGTCCTCCTGGATCGAGGCGCCCCGCAGCTCGACCGGCTTGCCGTTGACCTCGAGCAGGCCGTCGCGGACCGCCACGGTGCGCAGGCCGATCTTCGCGGCGTCGCGCTGCCAGACCTGGCCGCCGTCGGCGGCGGTCTCCAGCGCGGCGCCGTAGAGCGCGGGATGGCCCGGGCCCCAGAGCCGCGCGTCGCCGCTGACGGGCACGGAGAACCGCACGCGCGCGGTCTCGCCCGGGGCCAGCGGGCGGGCGAGCGCGCTCGCGCTCCCGGCGTCCTTGCCGTCCGGGTCGCGCAGGCGCGCGCTGAGCTTCGGCCGGATCGTCGCGGCGCCGCGGTTCTCCACCGTCGCGTCGACCAGGACGCTCCAGCGGCAGCTCCCGCCGTCCTCGTCGCAGCGCTCGCGCGGCAGGAAGCCGGGGTCGTGGGTGACCAGCGCGCCGAGCGGGACGAGCTGCGCCGGGCGCGTCATCCCGCCCCAGTTCCACCAGCCCTCGCGCGGCTCCTTGCCCTTGTGGTTGTCGGCGCGGACGACCAGCTCGTGCGGCCGGCCGTCGGCCAGCTGCGGCAGCGCGACGGTGAACGGCGCGTAGGGATCGTCGTGGACGGCGATCCGCTGCCCGTCGAGGAAGACGTCGGCGACGCGGCGCACCTGCTCGAAGCGCAGGCCCCAGGCGTAGCCCGCGGGCGTCCCGGTCGGCTGCGTGAGCCTGATGCGGTACCAGCCGGTCTGGCCGGAGAAGACCTTGGCGTCGGGGTGCGGGTCGAAGACGTGCGGGAGGTCGACGGCCGACCACGTCGCGCCGCCGTGGCCGCCGGCCCAGCCGTCGCGCAGCCCCGCGTCCGTCGGGTCGGGCGCGTACTCCCAGCCGCCGGAGTCCAGGTCGACCGCGCGCGGTGGCGCGGTCCCGCCCACTCCGGCGACGGCCGTGCCCGAGCCGGCCGCGCACACCAGCGCGGCCGCGCACAGGCATGCGGCAAGTCGTCGCACCACGCGGGGGATCATCGCTGAAGCATCGGCAGACGGGGTATCGCCCTTCAGCGGGGCGTTCGCCTGCCAACGCCCTACTCCTTCCCGGCGAGCTCCTCCAGCCGCGCCGCCAGGCGGCCCATCCCGCGCTCGGCGGCGGCCTTCGAGGCCGCGGCGAAGCTCGTCGGCGCGTCGTCCGGACGCGTCACCGCGATCGGCTGCAGCGTCGCGATCCGCCGGAACTCGCGCAGCTCGTCCGCCTGGTCGCGCAGCGCCCGCGCGACCCGCGGGCGCTCCTGGGCGGCCCCCGCGATCGCGGCCTCCAGGTCGCCGTGCACGCGCAGGATCTCGCCGGCCGTCTTCTCCCCGATCCCCTTGGCGCCGGGGATCCCGTCGGACGGATCGCCCCGCAGCGCGATGAAGTCCGGGACCTGGTCGGGCCGGATCCCGTAGCGCGCCTTGACGCCCGCGACGTCGACGAGCTCCGGCCCGTCCTTGCCGCCGCGGGGGTACAGGACCCGGACCTGCTCGCCCACGCACTGGAACATGTCGCGGTCGCCGCTGAAGATCAGCGCGGTGCCGCCCGCGTCGGCCTCGACGGACGCGTACGCGCCGAGCAGGTCGTCGGCCTCGAGGTCGCCCGCGTCCTCCCACGCCCAGCCGAACGCGCCGAAGAAGGTTGGCGCGTCGGCCCACTGCGGGGCGAGCTCGTCGGGCACCGGCGGGCGGTCGGCGTGGTAGTTGGCCAGCGCCTGCACGCGGTAGCCCGCCGCCTCCGCGCCGCTGCACAGGACGACCGCGCGCGGCGCGTGGCGCTCGATCGCCCACAGCACCTGGTTGGCGAACCCGAGCAGCGCGTTGACCGGCTTGCCGTCGGCGCCCGTAATGGACTTCGGCAGTCCGTAGAAGGCGCGGTAGAGCAGCGATGGCGCGTCGACGACCAGGAGCGGACCCATGTGACCCCTACTCTGGCAGGACTCCCCGATGCCCAAGATCCCCACCAGCCGCCTTGCGCGGACCGCGAAGTTCGGCGGGCTCGTCGCAGGCCAGAGCGCGCGCTGGGCCGGCACGCAGGCCGCCAACCGCCTCCGCTCCGACGAGGGCGCCGAGGCGGCCGACGCCAAGCGCGCCCTCGCGCTGGCCGACGAGCTGGTCACCCAGCTCGGCCAGATGAAGGGCGCGGCCATGAAGCTCGGCCAGGTCCTCTCGACCGTCGACTTCGACATGGTCCCCGAGGGCGAGCGCGAGGCGTTCAAGGAGAAGTTGTCGTCCTTGCGCGACGACGCGCCGCAGGTGCCGTTCAAGAAGATGGAGAAGGTGATCGTCGACGACCTCGGCGGCTCCCTCGACGAGCACTTCTCGACGTTCGGCGACACGCCGGTGGCCGCCGCCTCGATCGGCCAGGTCTACCGCGCCACGCTGCACGACGGGCGCGACGTCGCCGTCAAGGTCCAGTACCCCGGCGTCGCCGAGGCGGTCGAGACCGACCTGCGCAACGCCGCCGTCCTGCTGCCGCTCGTCAAGCGGCTCGCGCCCGGCCTCGACGCCAAGGCGATCCTGAACGAGCTGCGCGACCGCATCGGCGAGGAGCTCGACTACGAGCTCGAGGCCCAGAACCAGCGCCGCGTCGCCCGCGCGTTCAAGGGCCATCCCTTCATCCGCGTGCCCGACGTCGTGACCTCGATGTCGACCCGCCGCGTGCTGATCACCGAGTTCGTGCAGGGCCGCGGCTTCGCCGAGGTCAAGGAGCTGCCGGAGGCCGAGCGCGACCGCTTCGCCGAGATCTGCTTCCGGTTCTTCTACGGGTTGGTCCGGCGCGAGCGCATCGCGGCCGGCGACCCGCACCCCGGCAACTACCTGCTCGGCGACGACGGGCGCGTCTGCTTCCTGGACTTCGGCCTGATCCGGCGGATGGACGCCGACTACCTCGAGGGCGAGCGCGCGCTGGCCAAGGCGGTCGTCGCCGGCGACGCCGCGGGCGTGCACCGCTGGCTCTCGCAGCTCGGCTACCTGCCGGACCCGGCGGCGTTCGCGCCCGAGCGCGTCCTCGGCCAGCTCACCGCGGCGGGCGAGTGGTACTTCACGACCGGCTTCCGCCGCCTCGACCCCGAGTACGTCCGCACGAGCATGGAGCTCTCCGGCTCGCCGGCCTCGCCGTACTTCGAGGAGATGCGCCGCCAGACGATCCCGCCGCAGGCGCTGCTGCTGCGGCGCATGGAGGGGCTGCTCTTCAGCGTCCTCGGCGAGCTGCGCGCGGGCGCCGACTGGGGCACGCTCGCGCTGGAGTACATGGCCGAGGAGCCGCCCTCGACGCCGCTCGGCCGGGCCGAGGGCGACTGGCTGGCCTCCTCGTCATAGACTGCCGCGCTATGGCAGCCACGGTCATCAACGGGCTCGACGAGCTCAAGAGCAAGGTCGGCCAGGAGCTCGGCGTGAGCGACTGGCTGGAGGTCACCCAGGAGGCGGTCGACGCCTTCGCGGCGGCGACCGACGACCATCAGTGGATCCACGTGGATCCCGAGCGCGCGAAGGAGACCCCGTTCGGCGGCACGATCGCCCACGGCCTCTACACGCTGAGCCTCGGGCCGCAGTTCTCCTACGCCATGTTCGAGATCGCCAACGTCGCCTTCGGCATCAACTACGGCTACGACCGCGTGCGCTTCCCGGCGCCGCTGCCGGTCGGATCGAAGGTCCGGATGCGCGCGACGCTGACGAAGGCCGACGAGGTCCCCGGCGGCGTGCAGTTCACCGTCACGCAGACGTTCGAGCGCGAGGGCGGCGACAAGCCGGTCTGCGTCGCCGACGCCCTGGCGCGCGTCTACGGGGGCTGAGCCGTCACCTCGCTGCCCTTCGCCTCGCCGGACGCGCCGAGCGTCCTGCCGCGCGGCCCGCACGGGCTGGCGCGCGACGTCGTCCTCGCCTCCCAGCGCGGCCGCCTGCTGAGCGCGTTCGTCGCGCTGGCCGCCGACCGCGGCGTGGCCGCGGTCACGATCAGCGACATCGTCCGCCAGGCGGGCACGGCCAAGCGCACGTTCTACGAGCACTTCCGCGACAAGGACGACTGCTTCCTGCAGGCCTTCGAGGTCGCCTCGGAGCTGATGGTCGGCACGGTCATCGACACGGTCGCCGCGGAGCCGGACCCGGTCGCCCGGATCGACCGCGGCGCGCGCGCCTACCTCGCCGCGCTCGTCGCCCACCCGGAGTTCACGCGCCTCTTCCTCACGCACATGCGCGCCGGCGGCCCGCAGCTCGCGCTGCGCTGGACGCTGTGGGTCGAGACGCTGGCCGGCGTGCTCGTCACCTGGCGCGAGGAGTCGCGCGTCGCGCACCCGGAGCTGCCGTCGCTCACGCTGATGCAGGCGACCGGGGCGATCTCGGCGATCAACGAGGTCGTCTCGATCACGCTGCTGCGCGAGGGCATCGACGGGCTCGGGCCCGTCACCGACGAGCTGGTCGCGCTCGCCGTCGCGTTCCTGACCGCCGACGCCACCCGCTAGGGGTCAGACCCCCTCGAGGGTGGTCGAGGGTTCGCGCTAGGCGCGGGCCAGCGCGAGCGCGGGCACGCCGCGCTCGACCGTGTGGTCGAGCTCGAAGTACGGGCGCTCGGCGAACTCGCCGAGGCGGCGCAGCAGGAGGCCGGGCAGGCGCCCGCGGCGGCGGCCGAAGAGGCGGACGTCGGCGTTGTAGACGCGGCGTGCGGCCTGGATCTGGTCCTCGATCGCCTCGAGGCGGGCCTGGAGGTCGACGAAGGCGGCCTCGGCGCCGAGGCCGGGGTGGCGCTCGGCGGCCAGGGCCACGACGGCGGCGATCCCGGCGACCAGGCTGCGCTCGGCGTCGGCGCGCTCCCACGGCGAGGTCGCGGTGGCGGCGCGGTCGCGGGCCGCGAGCAGGCGGCCGATGGCCGGCTCCTCGCCCGGGACCTCGGCCTGCACCGCGGCGGCGAGCGCCGGGACGAGCGCCTGGCGCTCCCGCAGGTGCACGTCGATGGCGGCCCAGGTCGCGTCCGCGCCGTCCCGCGCGGCGACCAGGCCGCGCCAGGCGACGAGCAGCCACAGGGCGAGCAGGGCGAGGACGATGATGGCCACGGACACGCCGGTCATATCCGTGCGGTCGGCAGTTCGCCGCCGAACGTGAGCTTTTGGACGGATTGCTCAGCGAACGTCGATCGCGGGACCCGCGACGTCGCCGAGCGCGACGCGGTAGGTCCCGGGCCCGGCGGGCAGCGTGGCCCGGTAGCGCCCGCCGGCGCGCACGTGGATGCGGCGCAGCGTCCGCCACGTCCCGTCCACGCGGCGCTGGACGGCGAGCGCGCGGCCGGCCTTCGCGGGCCGGATCGTGCCGCTCAGCACGCTCGGCGCGCGGCGCACGAGCACCCGCGCGACCGACGCCGCCTGGCCGCCCGTGGTGTCGGTCACCGGCGGCGTCGTGCCGCCGCTGGTCGGCGAGGTCGTCCCGCCCGGCGCGGTGGTGCTCGCGGGCGCGGTCGTGGACGCGGGCGCCGTGGGCGAGCCGCCGTCGTCGGAGGACTGCTTCTTGCTGCTCGAGGAGATGTACGTGAACGAGGCCCACGTGTCGAAGAGCCCGAAGCGCGTGCGCAGCTGCGGCCCGGTGACCTGCGTGGCGCCGCCGGTCCCGTCGACCTCCGCGCGCACGATCCGCGGCGAGGCGCCGCGCTCGAGGACCGTGATCCCGCGGAACGTGCCGCGGACCAGGCCCTTCAGCTTGCTCTGGACCGTCGCGGCCGAGAACGTGTACGGCCCCCAGTTGTGGCGCGGCGAGACCGAGTCGAACGGGTCGTCGACGCCCTTGAGCCACGTGCGCGGCAGCGCGCCGATGAACGAGTCCTCGATGTTCTCGGTGTGGCCGCCGGAGGTCGAGAAGAAGTAGGTGGTGACCGGCTTGCCGTCCTGGGCGACGACCTCGTGCGCGGTCGCGGCGACCGCGGCGTCGGTGGAGGTGAACTCGGCGGAGACGCCCTTGTACATCTGCGAGCGCGTGTCGGCGTACTGGTCGATGCCGTCGGTGGCCGAGCCGACGTTGCTCGTCACCGCGTAGGTGCGCGCGGCGACGGCCTGCGCCTTCAGCGCCTCGGCGGGCCAGGTCGCGGGCGACTCGGCCGAGACGACGCCGCGGACGTAGTCCTCCAGGTCGAGCGCGTTGATCGCCAGCACGCTGGCGCCCGCGACGCGGACCTCGAGCGCGCCGCGGTAGCGCCCGTTGCGCGTGCCGTTGGCGGCGGCGCCGCGCAGCGTGAACCAGCCGGTCCGGGGCGCGGCGAGGCGCAGCGGCGCGGCGTAGGTGCCGAGCCGCCGGCCGGAGGCGGCGTAGAGCGAGACGCGGCCGCCGCTCGCGGCCACCGAGTAGGTCGAGCGCGCCTTGAGCTTGCGCGATCCCGCCGCCACGACGCCCGTGACCGTCGCGCGGCGCGTGGTCTGCAGCAGCACGCGCACGTCCGGCGGGTCGGCGAGCGGGACGACCTGGGTCTGCTCGTAGTAGTGGCCGAGGATGTCGCGGTAGGAGCTGCCGTGCTGGGCGTAGCCGAGCGCGCCGTACTGGCTCATCCCGATCCCGTGGCCGAAGCCGTGGCCCTTGACGACCAGGCGGCTCGCGGCGTGGGCGCCCGGCGCGGCGAGGAGCAGCGCGAGCGGCAGGGCGATGCTGGCGGCGATCCGGCGCATGCCACGGCCGGAACGCGGGCAGGCAGGAGGAGTTGCGGTGCTAGGTTCGGTCGGCATCGGGGCGTCGTCTCAAGCGTTCAAGCGAGTCAGGGTAGGGAAACCACGTGTCCAAGCGGCGAGCTTCTGACCTCTTCGTCGAGTGCCTGGAGGCAGAAGGCGTCAAGTACGTCTTCGGCATCCCGGGCGAGGAGACGCTGGATCTCAACCAGTCGCTCTCCAGCTCGTCGGTCTCCTTCATCCCCGTTCGACACGAGCAGGGCGGGGCCTACATGGCGGACATGTACGGGCGCCTCACCGGGCGCGCCGGCGTCTGCCTGGGGACACTCGGCCCGGGCGCGATGAACCTCGTGACCGCCGTCGGCGACGCGTTCCTCGACCGCGCGCCGCTCGTCGCGCTGACCGGCCAGGCCGACGTCGAGCGCATGCACAAGGAGTCGCACCAGTACATCGACCTGGTCGAGCTCTTCAAGCCGATCACGAAGTGGAACGCGCGGGTCGGCAGCCCGGAGATCATCCCCGAGGTCGTCCGCAAGGCCTTCAAGGTGGCGGAGTCCGAGAAGCCCGGCGCGACGCACCTCGAGCTGCCCGAGGACGTCATGGCCGCCGAGGTCGACGGCAGCCCGCTGCCGCGCCGGCGCCCGGTCCGGCCCGAGCCGAGCGCGCGCGAGCTGCTCAAGGCCGCCGACCTGATCCGCAACGCCATCAACCCGGTCGCGCTGGCCGGCAACGGCGCCGTCCGCGCGGGCGCCGCGCCCGCGCTGCGCGAGTTCTGCCGCGCCACCGGCATCTCGGTCGCCGAGACGTTCATGGGCAAGGGGCTGCTCGACTACGAGGACCCCAAGGCGCTCGGCACCGTCGGGCTGCAGGCGCGCGACTACGCGCTGGCGGGCTTCGAGGACGCCGACGTCGTCATCGCGATCGGCTACGACCTCGTCGAGCACGCGCCCAAGCACTGGAACCCGCGGCGCGACAAGAAGATCATCGTGTTGGACTCCGAGGCCGCGGAGATCGACGCCTACTTCACGCCCGAGGTCGAGCTCGTCGGCGACATCTACCACGTGCTCACGCGCCTCGCCGAGGAGTGCCGGGACGTCCCGCACTCCGGCGGCTCGCCGCGCCTGCGCAGCCTCGTCGAGGGCCGGCTGGAGTCCGCCAAGGACGACGACGCGTTCCCGATGCAGCCGCCGCGCGTGCTCTACGAGATCCGCCAGGCGCTCAACCGCGACGACATCCTGATCTCCGACGTCGGCCTGCACAAGCTCTGGATCGGCCGCATGTTCCCGGCCCACGAGCCCAACACGGTGATGATCGCCAACGGCCTGGCGGGCATGGGCTTCGCGGTCCCGTGCGCGGTCGCGGCGAAGCTCGTGCACCCCGACAAGCGCGTCGTGACGGTCAGCGGCGACGGCGGCATCCTCATGAACTTCCAGGAGTTCGAGACCGCGACGCGGCTCAAGACGCCGTTCGTGAACGTCGTCTGGGAGAACCGCCAGTTCGGCTCGATCGTCTGGAAGCAGGACAACAAGTTCGGCGAGCACTTCGGCGTCGACTTCACGAACCCGGACTTCGTCAAGCTCGCCGAGTCCTTCGGGATGCCCGCGTGGCGCTGCGGCGCGCCGGGCGACTTCGCCAAGCACCTGCGCCACGCGCTGACGCTCGACCTGCCGTCGCTGATCGTGCTGCCGATCGACTACTCGATGGACGTCGCGTTCGCCGAGGAGCTCGGCGACGCGACCGTCCTCAACACGTAGGCCATGACGGAGGCGCGGCGCTGGGGCGGCACGACCCTCGAGGACCGCGCGGCGGCGCGCCGGGCGGCGCTGGTCGAGGCGGGCACCGAGCTGCTCGGGACCGTCGGCGCCGAGGGCGTCACCGTGCGCGCCGCGTGCCGCGAGGCGAAGCTCTCCGAGCGCTACTTCTACGAGAGCTTCGACGGGCGCGACGCGCTGCTGCGCGCGGTCCACGGCGCGGTCGCGGCGCAGGCGCGCGACGCGATCGCGGACGTGGTCGCCGCGCACGCCGCGGGCGGCGGCGACCCGGACGACGAGGGCCTCGCCCACGCCGCGGTGGCGGCGTTCACCGCGTTCCTGGAGGAGGATCCGCGCCGCGGCCGCGTCCTGCTCGGCGAGTCGTTCTCCGACACGGTGCTGGCCCGCCACGACGTCGAGCTCGTCCCGGCGTTCGCGGCGCTGCTCGTCGCGCAGATCACCGCGCTGCCCGACGCGCCGGACGCCACCGACGCCGAGCTGACCGCCGTCGCGCTGATCGGCGCGCTGCGCACGCTCTACCTCGCGTGGCTCGCGGGCGACCCGCCGGTTCCGACCGAGCGGCTGAACCGCCACGCCGCGGGGCTGATCATCGCCGCCGCGCGGGTCAGCTCGCGGCCGTCCTGAGTTGACACCGCGCGCGGCGCGCTCCACACTGACAACGCATGTTGCCAGTTGGCGCGCAGCCCCTCGGTCCCGACTCGCTCACGTGGCGCTACTTCGGCGACGCGCGCGGCATGCTGCTCGTCATTCGCGTCGGCGTCCTGCAGGCGATGCACCCGGCGATCGGGGACGCGCTGCTCAAGCACTCCGACTTCCTCGAGAACCCGATCAACCGGCTGCTGCGCTCGGCGCCGCCGATCCTCGGCGTGATCTACGACGGCCGCGACGCGGCGGCGACCGGCCGGTGGGTGCGCGACCAGCACAAGGGGATCAAGGGCACCGACGACGCGGGCCGCGCCTGGCGCGCGCTCGGCCCCGACGCCTTCTACTGGGCGCACGCGACGTTCTTCGAGTCGATCATCGCCGGGCAGGAGCTCTTCGGGAACCGGCTGAGCGAGGCCGAGCGCGAGCTGCTCTACGAGGAGTCGATCGACTGGTACGCGCTCTACGGCGTCTCGATGCGGCCGGTCCCGCCGGACTACGCGGCGTTCCGGGAGTACTGGGAGCACATGCTCCACGACGTGCTCGAGCCGACGAAGGTCGCCGCGGGCACGTTCGCGCCGGCCGACGGCCTGCCCGCGCCCTACCCGTGGATGCCCGGCCCGGCGTGGGCCGCGCTGCGCCCGCTGGCGTCGCGCGGGCCGACGTGGATCGCCCGCGGGACGCTGCCGCGGCCGGCGCGCGAGACGCTCGGGCTCTCGTGGTCGACCGCGGACGAGCTCGTCCTGCGCACGATGCTCACGAGCCTGCGTGCGAGCTGGCCGCTCGTCCCGCCCGCGCTGCGCTACCTGCCGCGGGCCCGCGCCGGGATGCGGCGCGCGGCGGCGCTCGCGGCGTAGCGCGACCCGCCGGTTTCGCCACCGCGGCGCTGCGGGCAGTCGTATCCTCGAAGGCTCAACCCAGGAGGAACGGCAATGGCAGCGACGGCGGACGAGACCCGGGTCATCGACGGGGTCAAGACCCAGCTCTTCATCGGCGGGGAGTGGCGCGACGCGAGCGGCGGCGCGACCCTCGACGTGGAAGACCCGGCGACGGGCGCGACGATCGCCGCGGTCGCCGACGCGACGCACGAGGACGCCGAGGCGGCGCTGGCCGCCGCGACCGCGGCCTTCGCGACGTGGCGCAACGTCGCGCCGCGCGACCGCGCCGACATCCTGCGCCGCGCCTACGACCTGATCGACGCGCGCGCCGAGGAGCTCGCGTTGTTGATGACGTTGGAGATGGGCAAGCCGGTCGCCGAGTCGCTGGGCGAGATCACCTACGCCAACAACTTCCTGCGCTGGTACTCCGAGGAGGCCGTGCGGATCAACGGGCGCTTCACGGTCAACGAGACCGGCAAGGGCCGCGTGCTGACGCTGCGCCAGCCGATCGGGCCGTGCCTGTTCATCACGCCGTGGAACTTCCCGCTGGCGATGGGCACGCGGAAGATCGGCCCGGCGCTCGCCACGGGCTGCACGTGCGTGGTCAAGCCCGCCAAGCAGACGCCGCTGTCGATGCTGGCGCTCGCGCAGATCTTCGAGGAGGCCGGGCTGCCCGGCGGCGTGCTGAACGTCATCACGGCGTCCTCGAGCGGCAAGATCATGCAGCCGCTGATCGAGGACCCGCGCGTGCGCAAGATGTCGTTCACGGGCTCGACGCCGGTGGGCAAGGAGCTCATCAAGCAGTCGGCCGAGCAGGTGCTCAAGGTCTCGATGGAGCTCGGCGGCAACGCGCCGTTCCTCGTCTTCGAGGACGCCGACCTCGACGCCGCGGTCGAGGGCGCGCTGCTGGCGAAGATGCGCAACGGGGGCGAGGCGTGCACGTCGGCCAACCGCTTCCACGTGCACGAGTCGGTGGCCGAGGCGTTCGCCGAGAAGCTCGCGGCGAAGATCGGCGCCCTGAAGGTCGGGCGCGGCACCGAGGACGGCATCCAGGTCGGGCCGCTGATCGACGAGGCGCAGCGCTCGAAGGTCGCCGAGCTCGTCGACGACGCGGTCGGCAAGGGCGCGCGCGTCCTGACCGGCGGCGCGCGGGTCGACGGCGCGGGCTACTTCTACGAGCCGACCGTCCTCGCGGGCGTCCCGGAGGACGCGGACCTGCTGGCCGAGGAGATCTTCGGCCCGGTCGCGCCGATCACGACGTTCGCCACCGACGAGGAGGCGATCGCGAAGGCCAACGACACCGAGTACGGCCTCGTCTCCTACCTCTTCACGCAGGACCTCGGCCGCGCGTTCCGGGTCATCGAGGGGCTCGAGACCGGCATGATCGGCCTCAACCAGGGCATGGTCTCCAACGCGGGCGCGCCGTTCGGCGGCGTCAAGCAGTCCGGCTTCGGCCGCGAGGGCGGGCCCGAGGGCCTCGACGAGTACCTGGAGACGAAGTACGTGGCGATGAACGTCGGCACGGAGCCCACGGCGCTCTAGGGCGATCGCACCGGTTGGCGGTCGTTTGGAGGACACGGGGCATCGGCGGCGAAGTCGGCTGCGCCGATGCCTCGTTTCGTGGACCTCAGCGCACCCATCGCGCCATCGCCGGCCGAGCTGCCGGACATCCTGCGCACCGACGTCGAGTTCTCCGACCACGCCGAGGGCGCGCGGACGATCGAGGCGATGCTCGGCGTGGGGCCGGAGCTGCTGCGCGACGGCGAGGGCTGGGCGGTCGAGACGTTCACGCGGCTGGGCACCCACAACTCGACGCACGTCGACGCGCCGTACCACTACAACTCGACGATCGGCGGCGCGCCCGCGAAGCGCATCGACGAGCTGCCGCTGGACTGGTTCTTCGGGCCGGGCGTCGTGCTCGACCAGTCGCACAAGGCCGACGGGGACGCGATGACGGTGGAGGACGCCGAGCGCGCGCTGGAGGCCGCGGGCCACGACCTGCGGCCCGGCGACATCGTGCTCGTGCGCACCGACCGCGACGACTTCCTCGAGTCCCTCGACTACATGGCGCGGGGGCCGGGCGTGAGCGTCGAGGCGACGCGCTGGCTGCACGCCCAGGGGATCCGCGTCATGGGGATCGACGCGTGGGGCTGGGACGCGCCGCTGCACCTCCAGGCGGCCGCCGCGAAGGAGGCCGGGGAGCCCGGGATCTTCTGGGCCGCGCACCAGGCCGACCTCGAGTACTGCCAGATCGAGCGCCTCTGCGCGCTCCGCGAGCTGCCCCCGACGGGCTTCACCGTGTCGGTCTTCCCGCTGCGCCTCGTGGGCGGGTCCGCCGCCCCGGCGCGCGCGGTTGCCATCATCGACGACTGACGCCATGCAGCGCACCGGTCTCAAGCTCGCGGTCGCGGCTGCCCTCGTGGTGGCGATGCTGGTCGGCGGGACCGCGGTGGTCCTCGGCGCGATCGGCGCCCGCACGCAGGGCGAGGCGCTCGCGCCGCCGGCCGCCGCGGGCGGTCCGGACGGCCGCCTGGCGGTCGCGGGGCCGTGGGTCGAGGCGCTGGACCCGGACGACGGCGGCGAGCTCGCGGGCTGGGCGGCGGGCCACTTCCCGGGGTCGCTGGTCACCGTCCCGCACGTCGCCAACGCGGCGCAGGTCACCGGCGCCGCGGGCGTCGCGGCCTACCGCGGCGGGATCGCCTGGTACCGCACGGTCCTGACCGCGCCGCGCACCGGCTCCTTCGCGCTGCGCTTCGAGTCGGTCCACCACGTCGCCGAGGTCTGGCTCGACGGGCGGCTGCTCGGGACGCACACCGGCGCCTACCTCCCGTTCGAGTTCACGCTGCGGCTGCGCGAGGGCGTGCCGCACCGGCTGGTCGTCAAGGCCGACTACCGCTACCCGTCGCGGCAGAAGCGCGCGGGGTGGCATCGCACGTGGTTCAACTACGGCGGCATCAACCGCGAGGTGACGCTGCGGCCGCTGGCGCGCTCGGAGCTCGAGGCGCCGTCGCTGCGCACGCGGCTCGCGGCCGGCGGCGCGGCGACCGTCGACGTCGGCGTCGTCGTGCGCAACCGCGCGAAGACGACGCGCGTGCTCCGGGTCCGCGGGACGCTGCACCACGACGGCGCCGGGCCGGCGCTCGCCTTCCCGGCGGTCCGGGTCGCGCCGGGCGGCGCGAAGACGGTGAGCACGCGCGTGACGGTGAAGGACCCTGCGCTGTGGGCGCCCGGGTCGCCGTCGTTGTACGCGTTGCACCTCGCCGTGCCGGGCGAGGGCGGATGGGACGACCGCGTCGGCCTGCGGGAGATCCGCCGCGAGGGCGGCGCGGTCCTGCTGAACGGCAAGCGGCTGCGGTTGCACGGGGCGTCGATCAACGAGGACGCCGACGGCCGCGGCGACGCGCTCACGACGGGTGACATGGACGCGATCGTCGCCGAGCTGAAGGCCATCGGCGCGAACGCGACGCGCGCGCAGCACGCGCTGTCGGCGCCGCTGCTGGAGCGGCTCGACCGCGCGGGCATCATGGTGTGGCAGGGCGTCGGCCCGGTCGACGCGCCCGGGGCCTGGACGTCGCACACGACCGCGCTGGCGCACGCGGCGCGCGAGCGCGTCCGGCTGAGCGTGCGCCAGGAGCAGCTGCACCCGTCGATCGTCGCGTGGAACCTCGTCAACGAGATCGCGGGCAACGGCCACGACGCCTCGCAGGTTGCCTACGTGAGCGACATGGCGCAGGAGCTCCACCGCCGCGACCCGGGCCGCCTGGTCGCCGTCGACCTCTGGGGCGCGCACCCGCCGTCCTCGCCCGGCCGGATCTACAAGGACGTCGACGCCGTCGCGCTGACCAACTACATCGGGTGGTACGAGGGCGCCGACGAGTCCCGCGCGCACATCGCCTCCCGCCTGCGCGACACGGCCGCGGGCTTCGCGAAGACCTTCAAGGGCAAGGTCCTGCTCGTCAGCGAGTTCGGCGCCGAGGCCAACGGCGGCAACCCGACCGCCAAGCCCGGCGGCTACGACTACCAGTCCTGGCTCCTGCGCCTGCACATCAAGACCTACACCTCGATGCCGGCGCTGTCGGGCATGTTGGTGTGGAACCTGAAGGACTTCGGCGTGGCGCCGACGTTCGCGGGCGGCTCGATCTCGTCCGTCGTGCCCGGCATCCACATCGAGCGCGGCCTGAACACCAAGGGCCTCTTCGACTACGCGGGCCACGCGAAGCCGGCGGCCGCGGCGGTGCGCAGCGCCTACGCGGCCCTGGGCACGGGCGTCGGCTGAGCGTCCAGCCGGGGGCGGTCGCCGACCGCATCCGCCGCCTCCTCTCCTGATGCGTGTCGTCTCGTGGTGAGCCATGCACCACGAGACGACATGGACCGCCCTCAGGCCTGGTTGCCCGCCGCGATCTTCCGCAGGTTGATCGTCTCGTCGTACAGCTTCGCCTCGACGCCGGCCTCGAGGGCGACCTCGCGCAGGGGGCGGCCCGAGGCGCTCGCCTCCTTGACGATGGCGGCCGCCGCGTCGTAGCCGATCGCGCCGTTGAGCGCCGTCGCCGCGGCGAGCGTGTTCTCCGCCGACGCCTTCGTCCCCGCCTTGTTGACCTCGATGCCGTCCACGCACTTCTCGGCGAACGCCACCGTTGTGGTCGACAGCAGGTGGATCGACTGGAGCAGGTTGCGCGCGATCAGCGGGATGCGGACGTTGAGCTCGAACTGGCCCTGCATGCCGCCGATGGTGATGGCGGTGTCGTTGCCGATGACCTGCGCGGAGACCTGCAGGACGACCTCGGGCAGCACCGGGTTGACCTTGCCTGGCATGATCGAGGAGCCCTTCTGGAGCTCCGGCAGGAAGATCTCGCCGATGCCCGCGCGCGGGCCGGAGCCCATCAGCGCGATGTCCTGCGCGATCTTCGTCAGCGAGACCGCGACGACCTTCAGCGCGCCGCTCAGCTCCACCAGCGCGTCGCGGTTCGCCTGCGCCTCGAACGGGTCGAGCGGCGCGGCGATGAGCTTCAGCTTGCTGTCCTTGACCAGCCGCTTGCGCACCTCGGCCGCGAACTTCGGGTGCGTGTTCAACCCGGTGCCGGTCGCCGTCCCGCCGAGCGGGATCTGTCCGACGTGGACCAGCGCGCTCGACACGCGCTCCTGCGCGAGCCGCATCTGCGCCGCGTAGCCCGCGAACTCCGCGCCGAGCGTGACCGGCACCGCGTCCATGAGGTGCGTGCGGCCGGACTTCACCACGTCCTTGAACCTGCGCGCCTTGCGGTCGAAGGACTTCTCGAGCTGCTTGAGCGCCGGCAGCAGCCGGTTCGTCGTCTCGTCCAGCGCCGCGAGGTGCACGGCCGACGGGAACACGTCGTTGGAGGACTGGCCGAAGTTCACATGGTCATTGGGATGCGCCTTGCCGTCGGTCAGGGCGCTGATGACCTCGTTCGTGTTCATGTTGCTCGACGTGCCGGACCCGGTCTGGAACACGTCGATCGGGAACTGCGCGTCGTGCTCGCCGGCCGCGATCGCGGCGCCGGCGTCGGCGATCTCCTGCGCGAGCGCGGGGTCGAGGTTGCCGAGCTCCGCGTTCACCAGGGCGGCGGTGCCCTTGATGCGTCCCAGCCAGTGGATGACGGAGATCGGGACCGTCTCGCCGGAGATCGGGAAGTTCTCGACGGCCTTCTTGGTCTCGCCGCCGTACAGCGTCTTCTTCTTCACAGGGGGCATGGCCTGGGAGCCTACGACTTAGCCGCAGAACGCGATCAGCTCGCGCGCGACCCCCACGGGGTCGTCGTAGGCGATCAGGTAGCCCGTCCCCGGCAGCACGCGGAGGATCGCGTCCGGCAGGAGGTCGAGCGCCTCCTCGGCGCCGCGCAGCGGATGGTGGCGGTCCTCGTCGGCCCACAGCAGCAGCACTGGCACGTCGAGGCGCGGCAGCAGGTCGAGCACCTCGCGCCGCGCCGCGCGCGGCAGCTCGCGCGCCAGCCGCGCCCACGAGCGCGCGAGGTTCGCGTTGCCGCCGACGTCCGCCATCGCGTGGCGCACGAGGTCCGCCGCCTCCGGGACGCCGCGCGCGGTCAGCGCGGTCCCGCGCTCCGGCCGGAACGCCAGCCGCACCGCGTGGCCCGCGAGCCGGTCGAGCCCCGGCATCCCCGCCGCCCGCGCCGCGCCGAGCCACGCGCCGTGCGCGCGCGCCCGCTCCGGCGGCCGGTGCAGCCGGCACGGCAGCAGCACGAGCCGCCCCGGCGTGAGGCGCCCGCGCTCGACTGCCCGGACCAGGAGGTCCCCGCCGAGCCCGTGCCCGCCGACCAGCGGCCGTCGCCCGCCGACGTCCACGCAGAACTCCGCGAGCACGTCGGCCAGCCAGTCGAAGCTGTAGGGATGCCGCGGGCGGTCCTCGGAGTCCCCGTGCCCCGGCAGGTCCGGGAGGATCAGCCGGAAGCGATGCGCGAGGTCCTCGACCGCGGGCTCGAACTCGCGGTGGCTGAGCCCGACCGAGTGCACGAGCACGAGCGCCGGCCCCGTGCCCACCTCGCGGTAGGCGATCCGCGCGCCGTCGTCGGCGTGCCACAGCCGGAGCCTCATCCGCGCGCCGCCCCCGCCGCGAGCCCGCGCGCCAGCGCCCGCGCCACGGCCGGCGCGCCGTCCCGCAACCCGATCCCCGCCGTCTCGACCCGCCGCGCGAGCTCCGAGGCGATCCCGTTCGAGTGCCCCGCGCCGCGCGAGACCGCCGCGCTGAGGAACCCGAGCCGCAGCGCGGACTCCGCGTCGCCCGACTCCCGCGCCCGCGTCGCGTAGTCCTCGGCGACCGCGTGCACGATCGCCCCGAGGTTCTGGAGCTCCGCGTCGGTCCGGACCCGCTGCAGGCAGGTGGAGATCGGCGTCCCGCCCGGCAGCGTCACCGCGCCCGGCGCGGCCGCCAGCGCGCGCTCGTAGCCCGCCCGGTCGGTGTCGAGGCAGGCGCCCGGAAGCGGCGGCGCGTCCTTGGTACACGCCCCGAAGGCGAGCGCGAGGCTCACGGCGAGGGCGGCACGGCACCTCATCGAACCCATCGTAGAGTGGCCGCGCATGCGCGCCCGCAGCCCCCACGACCGCGAGATCCTCCGGCTCGCGATCCCGGCCCTGGGCGCGCTGGCCGCGGAGCCGCTCTACCTGCTGGCCGACACGGCCATCGTCGGCCACCTCGGCACGCCGCAGCTCGCCGCGCTCGCGCTCGCGGGCTCGATCCTCGGCGCGGTCGTCGCGCTCTGCAACTTCCTCACCTACGGCACCACCGCGCAGGTCGCGCGCCTGCACGGCGCGGGCGAGCACCAGCGCGCGGGGGAGATCGCCGCCCAGGCGCTCTGGCTCGCGCTCGCCATCGGCCTCGCGCTCACGCTCGCCGTCGTCGCGCTCGCCGACCCGCTGATGGCGCTCGTCGGCGGCCACGGCCACGCCGCCGACCTCGCCTCCCGCTACCTGCGGATCAGCGCGATCGGCCTCCCGGCGGCGCTCGTCGCGCTCGCCGCCCAGGGCTACCTGCGCGGCGTCGGCGACCTGCGCTCCCCGCTGGTCGTGGTCGTCGTGGCCAACATCATCAACATCGGCCTCGAGCTGCTGTTCGTCTACGGCTTCCACTGGGGCCTCGACGGCAGCGCCGCCGGGACCGTGCTCGCCCAGGCCGGGATGGGCGTCGTCTTCGGGCGCGCCCTGCTGCGGGCCCCCGCGCGCACGCGCCGCCCCGACGCCCGGCAGCTCAGGGGCCTCGCGCGGATGGGCGGCCACATCGTCGTCCGGACCGGCTCGCTGCTGATCGCCTTCGTGATCGCGGGCGCGGTCCTGGCGCGCGTCGGCGACGACAGCCTCGGCGCCCACCAGATCGCCTTCCAGGTCTTCATCTTCCTGGCGCTCGTCCTCGACGCGATCGCGATCGCGGGCCAGGTCCTCGTCGGCCGGATGCTCGGCGCGGGCGACGCCGCGGAGGCCCTCGCGGCCGCCCACCGCATGGTGGGGTGGTCGCTCGCCGGCGGCTGCGCGCTCGGCCTCGCGCTGCTGGCCACCCGGAACGTCCTCCCCAACGCCTTCACCTCCGACCCCGCGGTGCTGCACCGCGCCCACGAGCTCTGGCCGCTCTTCGCGCTCATGCAGCCCACCGGCGCGCTCGTCTTCGCGCTCGACGGGATCCTCCTCGGCGCGGGCGACACGCGCTACCTCGCCTACGCGATGGTCTTCAGCGCGCTCGTCGTCTTCGTGCCGATCGCGCTCCTCAGCCTCCACCTCCACTGGGGCGTGACCGGCGTCTGGTGGGGGATCAACGCGCTGATGCTCGCGCGCCTGCTGACCATCGGCGCCCGCTTCCACGGACGCCGGTGGATGGTCGTGGGCGCGACCGCGGTCGCGTCGGCGCGCGCCTAGTCCGCCGCGCCCGCGGGCGTCCCCGCCTCGGCCTCGAGCGTCTCGCGCAGCGCGTCGGGCAGCGTCGAGGCCTGCTGGGTCCCGTAGTCGAAGCCGACCAGGACGCCGTAGCCCTCGGCGGCCAGCCGCGTGCCGACGCGCATCTCGAACTCGACGCGGAACGACGAGCGCTTCACGTTCCCGATCGAGCACGCCACGTCGACCTCCTCGTCGAAGAGGACCGGCGAGCGGTAGTTGATGTGGCACTCGGCGAAGATCAGCCCGAACGCGTCCGCCTCCGGGTTGGCCGGGTCGTGGCTCGGGACGATGGCGCGCAGGTAGGCGATCCGGGCGGTCTCGAAGTAGCGCAGGAACACCACGTTGTTGAGGTGGCGCATCGCGTCGAGGTCGCCGAAGCGCACGCGCTCGGTGTGGGTGTAGCTCATACGGACGTCTCCGGTTCGAGGGGTTGCGGCAGCTCGAACCCGCGCGCGGCGCACCCACGCTCGATCTGCTCGATCACAGACTCCATCACCTTCACGCGGGCGAAGCGCTTCGACTCCCCCTCGACCAGGATCCACGGGGCGGTGTGGACGTCCGTGCGCGCCAGCATCTCCTCGACCGCCTCGACGTACTGCGGGCGCTTCTCGCGGTTGCGCCAGTCCTCGTCGGTGATCTTCCAGGCCTTCAGCGGGTCGTTCTGGCGGCGCTCGAAGCGGCGCAGCTGCTCCTCCTCGGAGACGTGCAGCCAGAACTTGGCGAAGATGGTGCCCTCGGCGGCGAGCGTGCCCTCGAACTCCACGATCTCGTCGTAGGCGCGCTTCCACTGCTCCTCGGTGGCGAAGCCCTCGACGCGCTCGACCAGCACGCGGCCGTACCAGGAGCGGTCGAAGACGGTCATCCCGCCCCAGCCCGGCTGCGGGCCCCAGAAGCGCTGGAGGTAGTGATGGCGCTTCTCGTCGGGCGTCGGCGCGGAGAACGACGCGACGCGCACGTGGCGCGAGTCCAGCGGCGCGAGCAGGCGCTTGATCGCCCCGCCCTTGCCCGAGGCGTCCCAGCCCTCCATGACCACGACCAGCGGCGGGCCGATCGGGTCGCCGTCGTGGAGCTTGCCGCCGAGCGCCAGGCGCAGCTGGCCGAGGCGCCGGCCGCTGCGGGCGAGCCGCTCGTCCTGCTCGCGACGCTTGAGCTTGTGGGAGAGATCGAGGTCGTCGAGCCTTGTCATCGCGCCAGGAATGGTCGCAGACCGTGCCATAACGGCAGGCCGGGCGCCGAAACCTGCGCAAAGCCACGCGGAACCTCCCGAACGGGCCTTCGCGGGCTAACACTGCCGTTCATGACGCGGTCCACGCATACAAGTCGCCTCGGCCTCACGACTTCCGAGGCGGCACGTCACCTGGGGGTCTCCCTCTCCACCGTTCGCCGGTGGTCCGACATGGGGTACCTCCGCGGCTACCGGACGCCGGGCGGCCAGCGCCGCTTCCCCGTCCAGGAGCTCGACGAGTTCGTCACCTCGCTCGAGGAGCGCACCACCGGCACCGGTGGCCGCTTCGTCCGCGAGTCCGACGCCGCCGAGGTCCCCGCCGAGGCCGACGTGCCGCTGGCGGCCACCGACACCGAGAAGTAGCGCCGCGCGGCGGGCGCGGGGCCGGGCCGCGGCAGCTCAGCCGCCGGCCGCCTCGTTCATCCGCCGCTCGATCGCGAGCTCCTCGTCGTAGTCGGCGGCGTCCGCGTGCCGGTACTCCGTGCCCTGGCCCGCGAGCAGCTCGGCCAGCGCCTCGACGTAGACGCCCTCGAGCTGCGTCCCCGCGACGCGGCGCAGCTCCGTGAGCGCCTCGAACGACGACAGCCGCGTCCGGTACGTGTCCGGCGCCGTCAGCGTGTCGTAGACCTCGGCGACCGCGATGATCTTCGCGATCTCCGGGATGGCCTCGCCGGTCAGCCGCGACGGGTAGCCCTTGCCGTCCGGCCGCTCGTGGTGCGCGACGATGATCTCGCTCAGCGGGCCGTAGACGCCGATGTCGCGGAGCAGGTCGGCGCCGAGCTCCGGATGGCGGCGGATCGCCGTCCAGTCCTCCTCGGTGAGCACGACGCCGCGCTCCATCACGCGGTCGCTCAGCGCGAACCGCCCGATGTCGTGCAGCAGGCCCGCGGTGTGCGCGAGCTCCTGGTCGCGCTCGCTCATCCCGACGTGGGCGGCGATGTCGCGGGCGAAGCGCGCGACGGCGGCGCAGTGGCGGGCCGCGCGGTGGTCGCGGGCGTCGAGCGTGCGGATCAGCCCGCTGAGGACGCCCCACGAGAGGTTGGCGTACTCCTTGGTCCGCTCGCGCGCGGCGATCACGAGGCGCGTCATGTAGGTGAACGCGAGGATCGCGACGAGCAGCAGGCTCAGCACCGCGTAGCCGGTCTGCACGTAGATCGCGCCGATGGCGGTGGTCATCGCGATGTTCAGCCCGGCGGCCGGGAGGAAGTCCATCAGCGGGCTGCTGTGGCGGTCGCCGTCGACGAGGTCGATCGCGGCGCCGACGAGCACGATGTTCGAGACGATGATGGCCAGGCTCGCGCCGGCGAGCAGCGCGACGAAGGCGAGGCCGTCCCGGTCGACGTGGATCGCGTGCACCAGCGCGGCGACCACCACCGTCGGCAGCGCGGCGCAGGCCACGTTGACCAGGAGCATGATCCGGCGGTAGCGCTCGATCGTCCATCCGACGAGCTCGGCGGCCAGCGGCACGGTCAACGCGGCGACCGGGCCGATGAAGACCGCCGACAGCGCGCCGCACAGGAACGCGCCCGAGATGAAGAGGTTCGCCTGGAAGTCGGCGGTGACCAGGCGCGACGCGATCGCGCATCCCAGCAGGACCAGCCAGAGCTGGTCGCCCGCGTCGCCGGGGACCAGGATCGCGATGGCGACGCTGATCAGCAGCGCTGCCCACGCGAGTCGGGCGGCGAGACGCGGTCTCGGAAGAGGGGACCCGCTCACGGGGTGGACGCTACAGCGCCCTCCGGGAGCGGTCTACGGCACGAGTCTCAGCGGCCGCCCATGTAGCCGGCGAGCGATGCGATGACCGTGAGGGCGCCGACGTAGGGCAGGGCGCGGAGCTTCAGGTTGTGCATGGCGAGGCCTCCAGAGACAAGTGGACGGATGACGGGTCGCGAGCGTAAGCTGGCTCCGTGCCTCTGCACGGGAAGTTGCGCAAAATCGATGCACTTTGGCCACTAGGCGGGACTAAAGCTGTACGCCGTGATCCCGTTGAACGGCCGTGCGCACGCTGAAGACCTCCGAAGCGGCTGCCGTCCTGAACGTCAGCCCGAACACGCTCCGCGCGTGGGAGCGTCGGTTCGGCTATCCCAAGCCGCAGCGATCGCCCGGCAAGCACCGCCTCTACACGCACGGGGAGATCGCCGCGCTGCGCGACGCGCTCCAGGAGGGGCTGTCGATCTCGTCGGCCATCTCGCGTGCCCGGGAGTCGGTCGCGGCCGACACCCACGTGCTCGTCGGGGCGCTCGCGGCCTACGAGCTGGAGCGGGCCGACGCGGCGATGGAGGGCGCGCTCGCGCTGCGCTCCGTCGAGCGCTCGGTGGAGGAGGTCCTCCTGCCGTCGCTGGAGGAGATCGGCGACCGCAACGGGACCGACTCGGCCCCGTGGGCGCTCGCCGCCCGCTGGGCGGGCGAGTGGCTGCTGCGGGCCCAGCGCCTGTCGCCGCCGCCGTCGTCCCGGCCGTCCGTGCTGCTGGGCGACGCGACGCGCGACCAGCTGGACCCCGACGCCCTGGCGCTCCGCGCGCTGGAGCTCTGCACCACGCGCATCGGCCTGCGCACCGTGACGCTGCCCGTCACGGGGCTGGCCGGGCTGGGCGACGTGCTCGCGGCCTACGAGCCGCGGGTGGTCGTCATCGCCGGCGGCGAGGAGGTCGACGACGACGTCGCGCGCTGGGCCTACCGGGTCCGCGCGTCCGCGGGCGCGCTGCCGGTCCTGCTGTTCCGCCGCGGTGGCCGTGCCGACCGCACGCGCACCACCGGGGCGCGGCATCTCGCATCTGCGCCGACGATCGCCGCCGGCCAGCTGCTCGACCTCGCGGAGGGCAGCAGCCGCGAGTCGATCGCCGATGACCTGGAGTTCGATGATCTCGCGACGCCGTCGCCGTCCCGGCGCAGGCTGTCCGCATAAGGCTGAGGAGGAATTCGCTTGAGCTCCATCCGTCCACTCCTTCGCCTCGTCCCGGACCCCGGGTCCGGCGAGCCGGTCCCGCAGGTCAGCTTCTGCGGGCACTGCGGCCAGGCGCCGCCGACCCCGATGGCCCCGCTGGCGCGCGTCTGCGCGCGCTGCGGCCTCGGCGTCGTCATCAGCGCCGGCGCCGACGTGGCGCCGCGCAAGGGCGAGGCGTTCGTGATCGTGGACCGCCAGCTGAAGCTGTGCGGCCTCTCGCGCGGCGCGGAGCGCGTCCTGGGCGTCGACGAGCCCGAGGCGGTCCACCGCCACGTCTCCGACTTCCTGGAGCCCGCGGACGCCGAGGCCGGCCAGGGCGACGAGCTGCTGCAGAGCATCATCGCCGGGGCCGCCATCGGCGGTGCCGAGCCGCGCAACATCGTCGTGCGCCCGACTGGGGAGTACGGCGTCCGCTACGCGGCCCGCGTCGGCAGCTGCGGGCCGCCGGAAGGCGCGCTCATCGTCCTCGGGACGGTGTGACCCGTCGGCACGCGCGCACCGGGTCCTTCCCGTGCAAGACGTGACCCGTCATGCACCTGACCTTGCGCAAGTTGCCAGAACCTCACCAAACGGCGAAGACTGTACGGACATGGGTGGATCGATCCGAACCAACGCCGCGGCCGCCATGCTGGGTGTCAGCCCGAACACGCTGCGCTCGTGGGAGCGCCGCTTCGGCTTCCCGGAGCCCAAGCGCACCGCCGGCGGGCACCGCCAGTTCGACCTGGCCGAGATCGAGGCGCTGCGCGCCGCCTTCGAGGAGACGCAGAACATCTCCTCCGCCGTCTCCGTCGCCCGCGAGCGCGGGACCGGCCCGGCCTCGCCGGCCCGCCTGCAGTCCGCCTTCGGCCGCTTCGACGAGGACGGCGCGAACCGCCTGATCGAGGAGAGCCTCACGGTGCGCTCGGTGGAGCGCACGATCGAGGAGGTCCTGCTCCCGTCGGTCGAGGCGCTCGCGCCCGACCACAACACGCCGCCGACGCCCGAGTACGGCTTCGCCTGGCGCTACGCGACCGGCTGGCTCGCCGCGACGCAGCGGCTCTCGCCGCCGGCCACGCGCAGCGAGGGCATCCTGGTCTTCGACGCGAGCCGCGCGCCCGAGGCCGAGTGCCTCCAGGCCCAGGCGCTCGAGCTCGTCCTGCGCCGCGCCGGCCTGCGGACGCTGACGCTGACGGCGGACTCCGACCCGAGCCGCCTCTCGCACGCGATCACCGCGCTGGACCCGCGCGCCGTCGTGCTCACCGGCCACGGCGCGTCGCTCGACGCGCTCGGCCGCCTCGTCTTCACTGCCCGCCGCGTCGCCGGCGAGGACGTCGCGATCCTCGACTACCGCGGCGCGATCCCGCACGCGGGCAGCAGCACCGTCGAGGCGCTCCCGGACGCGCCGCTGGCGGCGCGCGAGGCGATCATCACGCGGCTCGACGCCCGCGGCAGCAGCGGGCGCTTCGCGCGCGGCCCGTCGACCGCCATCGGCCTGTAGCGCGCGCCGCGCGTCGCCGCGGCGACCGCCCCGCCCCGATCGTTCGGAGCCGTCCGGCCCGCGCGGCATGATCCTCGCGCGATGACGCTCACACAGCCCGGCGATCCCCTGGCGCACGACGCCCTGGAGTCTCTTCTGCTCGCGGAGGCGAGCGTCCGTCGGCGCCTCGCGTCCGACCTCGAGCGCGAGGGCCTGTCGTCCTCGGGCTTCTCGGTGCTGATGGTGCTCTCGAGCGGTGGCGGCGAGCTGGAGCTGCGCGCGCTGCGTGCCCGGCTGCGCACCTCGAAGGCGAACGCGACCGAGGTCGTCACCACGCTCGAGACGCGCGGGATGGTCCAGCGCTTCCGGCTGCCGCACGACCGCCGCGCCGCCTCCGTGCGCCTCACGACGCAGGGCCGCGAGCTGGTCGACCGGCTCGTCCCGGAGCACACGCAGCGGGTCAGCGACGCGTTCGCGGTCCTCGACGAGGCCGAGAAGCGCCTGCTCGCCGACATCTGCCGCAAGCTCGCGGTCGACCCCTCGGCCGAGCCCGCGGCCGTGCCCGTGTAGCGAGCGCATATCCTGGGCCGCTCATGGCCCGCCGTCCCGTCGATTCGAACCAGTCCTTCCCGCAGCTCGAGGAGCAGGTGCTCGCGCGCTGGAAGGAGCGCGACGTCTTCGCCGAGTCGCTGCGCAACCGCGAGGGCGCCGACCGCTGGGTCTTCTGGGAGGGCCCGCCGACGGCCAACGGCAAGCCGGGCGTCCACCACGTGCTGGCACGCGCGTTCAAGGACATCTACCCGCGCTACAAGACGATGCGCGGGCACCTCGTCGAGCGCAAGGGCGGCTGGGACACCCACGGCCTGCCGGTGGAGATCAACGTCGAGCAGCAGCTCGGCCTCCACAACAAGCACGAGATCGAGAAGTACGGGATCGCGGAGTTCAACGCGAAGTGCCGCGCGTCGGTCTTCGAGTACCTCGAGGACTGGAACCGCCTCACCGAGCGGATCGGCTTCTGGGTCGACCTCGACAACGCCTACCGCACGCTCGACGCGACCTACGTCGAGTCGGTCTGGTGGGCGCTCCGGCAGATCCACGACAAGGGCCTGCTCTACGAGGGCCACAAGGTGGTGCCCTACTGCCCGCGCTGCGGCACGGCGCTCTCCTCGCACGAGCTGGCGCTCGGCTACAAGGACGTCGTCGACCCCTCGGTCTACGTGCGCTTCCCGGTCGCCGAGGACGGCGGCCCGGTGCAGGCGGGCGACGAGCTGCTGGTGTGGACGACGACGCCGTGGACGCTCGTCTCCAACGCGGCGGTCGCGGTCGACCCCGAGCTCACCTACGTGCGGGCGAAGACGGGCGCGCTCGAGGCGCCGGTCGTCCTGGCGGAGGCGCTGGTCGACCGCGTGCTGGGCGCCGACGCCGAGGTCCAGATCCTCGCGAAGTTCCCGGGCGCGGCGCTCGACGGCGTCCGCTACGTCCCGCCGTTCACCTACATCAAGGGCGAGGAGTACGGCGAGCGCGGCCACACCGTCCTGCTCGGCGACTTCGTCACCGCCGAGGACGGCACCGGCATGGTGCACACGGCGATCGCCTTCGGCGAGGACGACTTCCGCCTCGGCGCGCAGTACGGGCTCAAGGTCATCAACCCGGTCCAGCTCGACGGCACCTACGACGAGCGCATCAAGGGCTACGAGGGGCGCTTCGTCAAGGACGCCGACGCCGACCTCGTCGAGGAGCTCCGCGCCCGCGGCCGCCTGCTGCGCGTGCAGGAGTACGAGCACAGCTACCCGCACTGCTGGCGCTGCGGCACGCCGCTGCTCTACTACGCCAAGCCGTCCTGGTACATCGCCACGTCGCAGGTCAAGGACAAGCTCCTGGCCGCCAACGAGCAGGTCGGCTGGCACCCCGAGCACGTCAAGCACGGGCGCTTCGGCCGCTGGCTGGAGAACAACGTCGACTGGGCGCTCTCGCGCGAGCGCTACTGGGGCACGCCGCTGCCGGTGTGGCGCTCGGAGGACGGTGAGGACTTCCATGTGATCGGCTCCTTCGCGGAGTTGGAGGCGCTCAGCGGCGTCAAGCTGGAGGACCCGCACCGCCCGTACGTCGACGACATCACCTACACGGACCGGACGACCGGCAAGGTCATGCGCCGCGTGCCCGAGGTCATCGACGTGTGGTTCGACTCGGGCGCGATGCAGTTCGCCCAGTGGCACGCGCCGTTCGAGCACCAGGACCGCTTCGAGCACGCGTGGCCGGCGGACTTCGTCTGCGAGGCGCTCGACCAGACGCGCGGGTGGTTCTACTCGCTGCTCGCGGTCTCGGTGCTGCTCTTCGACGAGTCGCCCTACAAGGACGTCGTCTGCCTCGGGCTGATCCTCGACGAGGACGGGCAGAAGATGTCCAAGTCGAAGGGGAACGTCGTCGACCCCTTCGAGATCCTCGACCGCTTCGGCGCGGACGCGCTGCGCTGGTACTTCTTCTCCTCCAAGCAGCCGTGGGACGGCTACCGCTTCTCGGAGGACACGATCGCCGAGGGCGTCCGGCTCTTCCTCAACACCTTGTGGAACACCTACGGGTTCCTGGTGCTCTACGAGAACGCGTCGGAGAGCGTCGGCGACGACGACGCGCTGGCGCCGCCGTCGGACCTCGACCGCTGGGTGCTCTCGCGGCTGAGCGCGACGGTGACGTCGGTCACCGAGCGCCTCGACGCGTTCGACGCGACGGTCGGCGCGCGCGAGATCGCGACGTTCGTCGACGACTTGTCCAACTGGTACGTCCGGCGCTCGCGCCGGCGCTTCTGGGAGGGCGACGCGCGGGCGTTCGCGACGCTGCGCGAGTGCCTCGTGACGGTCGCGCAGCTGCTCGCGCCGTTCACGCCGTTCATCGCGGACGAGATCTTCGACAACCTGAACGGCGACGCCGCGGGCTCGGTGCACCTCACCGACTGGCCGGTGGCCGGCCCGCGCGACGTCGAGCTGGAGGACGCGATGGCGGTCGCGCGCGAGGCGGTGGCCCTGGGGCTGCGCGCGCGCGCGGGCGCCAAGGTCGGCCTGCGGCGCCCGCTGCGCGAGGCGATCGTCGTGGCCGCGGGGCGCGAGCGCGCCGCGCTGGAGACGACGGCGGACATCGTCCGCGAGGAGCTCAACGTCAAGGCGCTCCGCTTCGTCGACGAGGCCGACGAGCTCGGGTCCTACGACCTCAAGCCCAACTACCGCGCGCTCGGCCCGCGCTTCGGCAAGAACATGCCGCAGGTGGCGGCGGCGATCGAGGCGCTCGACGCCGACCACGTCGCGGTCGCGCTGCGCGAGGGGCGGACCGTCGGCGTCAACGTCGACGGCCACGACCACGAGCTGACGCCGGACGACCTGCTGGTGGGGCTGCAGCCGCTCGACGGCTTCCAGGTCGAGCGCGAGGGCGGCCACGCGGTCGCGCTGGACCTCGCGATGGACGAGGAGCTGCGCCGCGAGGGCTGGGCGCGCGAGGTCGTGCGCGCCGTGCAGAACGCGCGCAAGGACGCGGGGCTCGACGTCTCGGACCGGATCGCGCTGACGCTCGGCGGCGACGCCGAGATCGTCTCGGTCGCCCAGGAGTTCGAGCGGCTGGTCGCCGACGAGGTGCTCGCGACGAGCGTCGCGTTCGGCAACGGCCTCGACGACGGTGGCGGCTCGTTCGTGGCGACGGTCGACGGGCACACGCTGCTCGTCGGCGTCGCGCGCGCCTGAGGGGCGCCGCGCGGCGCCGCGTCCGCGCCGCGTCCGCGGTCGGACGCCCGGGGGGCGAGTTCGCCATGGCCCCGCCCTAAGGGGTGCATGAGCGACGAGACGACGACGATGACCAACGAGACGCTGGCCGCGGTCGTGGCGGCGATCCCGCCCGGGCGGTGGATGAGCTACGGCGACGTGGTCGCCGCGGGCGGGGGCGATGCGCGGCAGACGATCGGCGTCAACGGCCGGCTGACCCGGCTCGACTGCCCGGGCGCGCATCGCGTGTTGAAGGCCGACGGCCGGGTCGCCGGCACCGCGCTCGGCGATCCCGAGCGGGTGCGGCGCCTGCTGGAGGCGGAGGGCCTCGCCTTCGACGGCGGCCGGGCCGACGCCGAGGCGAGGATGAAGCCGGTGGCCGCCTAGGCGGTGAGGGCCGGCTCGAGCTCAGCTTGAGCGGCCGCGCGCCCTCGACTACGCGGTGAGCGCGGGCTCCAGCTCAGCTTCGAGCTTGCGCTTCGGGTACGCGCCGATGACCTTCTTGGCGACCTGGCCGTGCTTGAAGAGGATGAGCGTCGGGATGCTCAGGACCTCGAAGTTGGCGGCGGTCTGCTGGTTCTCGTCGACGTTGAGCTTCACGATCTTGAGATCGGAGCGCTCGGCGGCGATCTCCTCGAGGACCGGGGCGACGACGCGGCACGGCCCGCACCAGGGCGCCCAGAAGTCGACGAGCACGGGCACGTCGGACTCGAGGACTTCTGCCTGGAAGTTGGTGTCGGTGACGTCGGAGAGGGTTCCGGCCATGTCTGGCTCCTTCGAAGGGGTGGTGTCTTCACTATACAAAGTGAAGTGCAGTCTCGGGCGGGCGTGCTGCCGTTACGCCAACCTACCCGCCCGAGCACCCGCGCGACGCGCCTCAGGCCGGGGGCAGCAGCACCCGGTTGATGACGTGGATGACGCCGTTGGAGGCCTTGACGTCGGTCTTCGTGACCTTCGTCGAGCCGTTGAGGTAGACGCTGCCGCCCTTGACCCTGATGCTCACCGACGCGCCGTTGAGCGTCTTGGCGCTCGTGAGCTTGACGACCGCGGCGGCGGGGACGCGGCCCTTGACCACGTGGTAGAGCAGCACCGCCTTGAGCTTGGCCTTGTCCTTGCCCAGCGCGGTCAGCGTCGCCTTGGGGACCTTGGCGAAGGCCGCGTTGGTCGGGGCGAAGACCGTGTAGCTGCCCTTCGACAGCGTCGAGGCGAGCCCGGCCTGCTTGACGAGCTTGACCAGCGTGGAGAAGCGCGGGTCGCCGGCGGCGACGCCGACGATGGTCTTGCCGGACGCCGCGTCGTGCGCGGGCGGTGCGGTCGGCGCGGCGGCGGCGCTCAGCGGGACGGCGGCGACGGCGCCGGTGGCGAGGACGGCGGCGAGGAGACGGTGGCGCATCGGGGGACCTCTCGGTGGTGGGTGGGACGGTCGCGGCAGGTACGCCGCGGGCGCGCCGCCCGGTTGAGCGCCCGCGCGCCAGCTCGCTGCCGTCCGGCGGGCCCGGCAACCGATGCTCCGCGCGCGCCGTATCGGTTCTGTGAGACGTCCCTCGCCGCGGTGGCTCCCGTGAGCCCGGCCGACATCGCCGGCACGTCCTGGCGCGCGCCCGCGACGCCGGCCGACCGCCGCATGGCCGCGGCGCTGCGCGCGGGCGAGGCGGGGGCGCTCGACGCCCTCCACGCCCGCTACGGCGCGACGATCTTCGGCTACCTGACCTCGATGCTGCGCGACCGCGCCGCCGCCGAGGACGTCTTCCAGCTCGTGTTCACCGAGATCTGGCGCCGCGGCCACCAGTACGACCCCGAGCGGGGCTCGCTCATCACGTGGATGCTCACGATCGCGCGCTCGCGGACGATCGACGAGCTGCGCCGCCGCCGGCCGGAGCCGCTGGATCCGGCCACGCTGCCCGAGGCGCCGTCGCCGGCGCCGCAGGACGCCGCGCTCGACCGCTGGCGGATGGTCCACCTCCTGGGGCGCCTGCCCGCCGAGGAGCGCCAGCTGCTCGAGCTGCGCTTCTACGCCGAGCTGTCGCAGACCGAGATCGCGGCGCGGACCGGGCTCCCGCTGGGGACGATCAAGGGCCGCATGGTCCGCGGGCTGGAGCGGCTGCGCACGCTGCTCGACGAGGAGGGGCTGGCATGAGCGCCACGCGCTGGCCGGTGCGTCCCGCCGCCGTCGTCCTCGACCTGCTCGCGGGTGACGAGCGCACGGTCGCCGAGCGCCTGCTCGTCGACGACCCCAACTTCCGCGCGGAGGTCGAGCGCCTGCGCTCCACCGCCACCGCGCTCGCCGGGCTCGAAGGCGCGGCCTGGCAGCCGGAGGCGCCGCCATCGCTGGAGGTCGAGCGGCGCCCGGCGCCGGCGGACCGGCGGGAGGAGCCGCGCGCCGCGGGCCGCCACCGGACCGCGGCGGTGGCGCGCACGCCGCGCCGTCGCGCGGCCGTCCTCGCGGCCGCGGGGCCGCAGCTCGCTCGCCACCGCGCGGCCGTCCTCGCCGCCGCGGGGCCGCGGCTCGCGCGCCGGCGGCTCGCGGCCGCGCTGCCGCGCGGCCGCCGCCCGCTCGCCGTCCTCGCGGCCGCGGCCGCGCTCCTGCTCGTCCTGGCCGTCGGCGCCGCGCTGCTCGCGCGCGGCGGTGGCGGCGAGCCCGCCGCGCCCTCGACGACCCTCACCCTGCGGGCGCTGCCCGGCGTCCGCGGGCAGGCGCGGCTGACGATCGCGGGCGCCGACGCGGAGCTGCGCGGCAGCGGCCTGCGTCCCAGCGGCGCGCACGACTACTACGAGGCCTGGCTCGCCGACGCCGCCGGGCGGATGGTCTCGATGGGCACGTTCCGGGTCGGCCCCGACGGGCGCGTCGACGCGCACATGCCGGTCGCCGTAGACGTCGCGCGCTACGCGCTCGTCGACGTCTCGCTCGAGCCCGACGACGGCGACCCCGCGCACTCCGACCGCTCCGTCCTCCGGGCGCGCCTGTGACGCGCCCGCGCCTCAGCCCCGCAGCGCGAGGATCAGGTGCGGCGAGACGTAGACCTCGACGAACGCCGCCGTGACCACGATCGGGATCGCGATCGCGGTCGTCACGAACGTCGCGGCGAGCAGCTCGTCCCAGGCGCCGCGGCGGCTCGCGATCGTCCACGCCGCGAGCGGCAGGAAGAGGCCGATCAGCTCCGGGATCGCGTGCGGCAGGATGCCGACGAGCAGCAGCGCGGAGGACATGTGGCCCTGGGCGGCGAGCGTCGCGGCGGAGTGGCCGAGCGCGTAGGCCTGCGTGAAGAGCGAGAACGTCGTCGCCGCGATGACGAAGCAGATCGCCAGCGGCCCGGCCTTGTCGTGGACCCAGCGCCAGAGGCCCGAGTAGCGCTCGGCCTCCATCGGCAGCGAGCTGCCCGCGATGAACCCCGCGACGCACGCCATCGAGTGCAGTGCGAGCACGAGCGAGTTGCGGAAGAGGATGTGGCCGACGCCGCCGAGCGTGGCGGGCTCGTTGAGGCCGGGGAGCAGGACGCCGCTCGGGTCCGGCGTCGAGAAGTGCGCTATGACGAGGACCGATCCGAGCAGCGTCGCGCAGATCGCGGCGGCGAGGCCGAACCACGGCCCCAGCGTCGCCCACGGTCGCGCGTTCCAGCGCGACAGCGTGAGGCGCGTATCGCGCATGCCTTGGACGACGACGAGCTCGGGGGCCATCGTCCACGGAGATCGGTCGCCCGGCGCCCGCGCTTGAACCGCGCGGACGACTCAGCGGTCGCGGCGGCGCAGCCGCGGCACGAGGACCATCGCCTCGAGCGCGATCCTGGTGCTCATCTTCGACTTGCCGCGCAGGCGGTCGCGGAAGGTGATCGGCACCTCGACGACCGTGAAGCCGTGGCGGATCGTGCGGTTCGTCAGCTCCACCTGGAACGCGTAGCCGTGCGCCTGCACGCTCGGCAGGTCGATCGCCGCCAGGACCTCGGCGCGGAAGCACTTGAAGCCGCCGGTGAGGTCGCGGACCGGCAGGCCGAGGAGCACCGCGGCGTACAGCGAGCCGCCGCGGCTGACGATCCGGCGCACGAGGCCCCAGTCGCGCACCGCGCCGCCCGCGACGTAGCGGGAGCCGAGCGCGAGGTCGGCGCCGCCGTCGCGCACGGCGGCGAGCAGGCGCGCGAGGTCCCGCGGGTCGTGCGAGAAGTCCGAGTCCATCTCGAAGACGAACCCGGCGCCGCGCGCGAGCGCGTGCTGGAAGCCCGCGATGTACGCCGGGCCGAGCCCCTCGCGTACCGCGCGGTGCAGCACCTCGACCTCGTCGTGCTCGAGCGCGAGCCGGTCCGCGATCCGGCCGGTCCCGTCCGGCGAGTCGTCGTCGACGACCAGCACGCGGAACCCCTCGGGCGCCGCCTCGCGCAGCACCCCCAGCGCCGCGTCGACGATCAGCTCGATGTTCTCGGCCTCGTCGAAGGTGGGAAGGATGAGCCAGGGCTGACCGGACACGCGAAGCGGACAGCCTAGGGACGTAGGCTGCACCCACGATGTCCGACCCTTCCAACGCGACCATCGCCGCCGCCTTCGACGAGCTCGGCGACCTCTACGAGCTCGACGGCGCCGTGGCCTACCGCGTCATCGCCTACCGCAACGCGGCCAAGGCGGTCCGCGACGCGTCGGTGTCCGTGAGCGCGCTGACGCGCGAGGGCCGCGTCACGAGCCTGCCCGGGATCGGCAAGACGCTGGAGGAGAAGCTCCGCGCGCTGCTGGAGACCGGGACGATCCCGGCGACCGAGAAGCTCCGCGCGAAGTTCCCGCCCGGCCTGATCGACCTCACGCGCCTGCCCGGCCTCGGGCCCAAGCGCGCGCGCAAGCTCTTCGACGAGCTGGGCATCGACTCGCTGGAGTCGCTGCGCGAGGCGGCCGAGGGCCAGAAGCTCCGCGGCGTCAAGGGCTTCGGCCCCAAGTTCGAGGAGTCGGTCCTGGCGGCGTTCGCCGCGGGCGTGGCGGAGAAGGCGGCGCCGCGGCTCGTCCTCAACAAGGCCGTCGAGCTGAGCGACGCGATCGTCGACGCGCTCCGCGCGCATCCCGCCGCGGTGCGCGTCGAGGCCGCCGGCGGCGTGCGGCGGCTGGCCGACAGCGTCAAGGACCTCGACATCGTCGCGGCCTCCGAGGACCCGCCCGCGCTCGCCGCGGCGCTCGCCGACCTCGACCTGGTCGAGAGCGCGTCGTCCTCCGGCGAGAACGCGGCGCGCGCCCGGACCCACAACGGCGTCTCGATCGACCTGCGCGTCGTCGCGCCCGACCAGTTCGGCAACCTGCTCCAGCACTTCACGGGCAACAAGCAGCACAACGTGAAGATCCGCGAGCGCGCGGTGCGCAAGGGGCTGCACGTCTCCGAGTACGGGATCCTCGACGACGCGACCGAGGAGACGCTGCGCTGCGCGACCGAGGAGGAGGTCTACGCCCGCCTCGGCCTGCCGTGGATCCCGCCGGAGCTGCGCGAGGACCGCGGCGAGCTGGAGCCCGGATACGTGGTCCCCGACCTCATCACGCAGGAGCAGCTGAAGGGCGACCTGCACTGCCACACCACCGCCTCCGACGGGCGCAACACCGCGCTCGAGATGGCGCGCGGCGCGCTGGAGCGCGGCCTGGAGTACGTCGCGATCACCGACCACTCGGCGACGCACGGCTTCGGCAACGACGTCTCGCCCGACGCGCTCAAGCGCCAGATCGAGCTGGTGCGCGGGATCAACGACCAGCTCGATGGCATCGAGGTCCTGGTCGGGACCGAGACCAACATCCTGCCCGACGGCGCGCCCGACTACGACGACGACCTGCTCGCCGAGCTCGACTGGGTCGTCGCCTCGGTGCACACGAGCTTCGGGATGTCCTCGGCCGAGATGACCAAGCGGATCGTCGCGGCGATCGAGCACCCGTGGATCGACTGCATCGGCCACCTCACCGGGCGCAAGATCGAGCGCCGCAAGCCCTATGACCTGGACGCCGACGCGATCTTCGCCGCGGCCGCCGCCAACGGCACCATGTTGGAGATCAACTCCGCGCCGGACCGTCGCGACCTCAACGACGTCCACGCGCGCGCCGCCAACGCGGTCGGCGTGACCATCGTCATCAACACCGACGCCCACGGCGTCTCGACCCAGGGCATCGCCCGCTGGGGCATCGCCACCGCCCGCCGCGCGGGCCTCACCGCCGCCGACGTCGCGAACACGCGGCCGTGGGCGGAGTTCGCGCCGCTGCGCAAGCACGCGCGGGCGGCGGCGACCTAGCGCCGGCCGCGCCCGCGCCGCGCCGCCCGTGCACGCGCTCCTCCTCGGCCTCTCGCTCGGCCTCGGCGCGGGCGTCGCGCCCGGGCCGCTGCTCGCGGTCGTGATCCGCTCGACGCTCGAGGGCGGGTTCGGCGCGGGCGCGCGGGTGGCGTGCGGCCCGCTGCTGACCGACCTGCCGATCATCGCGGTCGCCGCCGCGCTGGCGGCGTCGCTGCCGGACGCGGCGCTCGCCGGCCTCGGGCTGGCGGGCGGCCTGTTCCTGCTGTGGCTCGGCGCCGACGCGCTGCGCGACCTCCCGGCGCCGGTGGAGGCCGCGGTGGGCGGGACGGCCGACGCCGCGGGCTCGCTGCGCCGCGGCGCGATGGTCAACCTGCTCAACCCGCACCCGTGGATCTTCTGGATCACCGTCGGCGTGCCGGTGCTCGGCGACGGGAGCCTCGGCGCCGCCGCGCTCTTCCTCGCGGCGTTCTACCTCATGTTGATCGGCGCGAAGGTCGCGGTCGCCGCCGCGCTCGGCGCGGGCCGCGAGCGGCTGCTGCGCGGGCCCGGCTACCGCTGGGCGCTGCGCGGCTCCGGCCTCCTGCTGCTCGCCGCGGGCGTGCTGCTCGCGGCCGAGGCGATCACGCGGCTGTGAGCGCCTCCGAGCGCTCCCACAGGCCCTCGGCGAGGACGTCGTCGCGGGCGGCCGCGCTCGGCTCGCGGACCCGCTCGTCCACCACGTAGGTGCCGTCCAGCCCCGCGGCGGCGGGGTCGAGCGCGAGCCAGACGAGGGAGCGCGCGCCGCGGGCCGGCGAGCGCAGGAACGGGCCCGCGGCGGTCAGCGCCGCGCGGTAGAGCAGGCCGTCGTTCTTGCCGAAGCCGGTGCGCACGACGCCGGGGTGGAAGCAGGTGGCGGTGATGCCCGAGCCCGCCGTCCGCCTCGCGAGCTCCCGCGTGAAGAGGATGTTCATCAACTTGGACGTGCCGTAGACGGTCATCGCCTTGAACGGGCGGCCGGCGAACTCGAGGTCGTCGAGGTCGAGCGAGGCGCCGGTGTGGGCGGTGCTGGCCGTCGTCACGACGCGCCCGCCACCATCGGCCGCGAGCCGCTCGCGCAGCAGCGCGGTGAGCAGGAACGGCGCGAGGTGGTTGAGCGCGAGCGTCTCCTCGTGGCCCTCGGCCGTCACGTGCCGCGCGGTGAACATCGCGCCTGCGTTGTTGGCCAGCACGTCGAGCCGCGGATGCCGGTCGAGCACCTCGGCCGCGAGCCGCCGGACGTCGCCCAGCAGCGTCAGGTCGGCCACGTGCTCGTGCACAGGAGCCGCGCCGTCGCCCGCGGCCCGCGCCGCCTCCGCGGTCTCGCGCACCCGCGCCGCGTCGCGGCCGACCACCGCCACCTCCGCGCCCCGCCGCGCCAGCTCGACGGCCGCCGCGGCGCCGATGCCCCGCGTCGCGCCGGTGATCAGGACGACCGGTGAGGACATGGGAGCGACCCTACGCCGTCGCGACCCTCGAGGGGGTCAGACCCCCTTGAGGGTTGCTCGAGGGTCGGTCCCGCGGCGGGGCGCGGCGAGCAGGCGCGGCAGCAGGTCGCCCGCCACGATCGCGTCGACCGCCGCGCGGCGGAACGGCGCGATGACGCTCAGCGCCCGCTCCGCGTACAGCGCGTCGTCGGTCGGGTCGTCGAGCGCGGCGCGGACCGCGGCGCCCAACGCCTCCGCGTCCGGCTCCGCGACCCACCCCAGCCCCGGCCGGCGCAACAGCGGCAGCGCCGCGTACGGGCCCGGCGAGGGCGTCGAGACCACGCGCGCGCCGTCGGCCAGCGCCTCGAGCTGCGCGATCCCGTAGTCCTCGCGCCGCGGCGCGGTGAGGTAGACCCGCGCCCGCCGCAGGAGCGCCCGGAACGCCTCGTGCTCCAGCGTCCCCGTGTAGCGCACGCCCTCGCGATCCGGTCCGCGCAGGCCCGCGACGACGAGCTCCTCGCCCGGCCGCCGCACCCGGTCCCACGCGGCCAGCACGCGGTCGAGACCCTTCTTGTACGGGTTGGTCGCGTAGGTGACCGCGGCGATGTCCCGCGCGACCGCGCCGCCGCCGTCGCCCGACGGCTCCACCGGGATCGGCACCACCAGCGACGGCGTCGCCGGCGACCCCGCCTCCTCCAGCGCCCCCGGGTCCTGCGGGATCAGCAGGCCCGACTGCCGCAGCCGCCGCGCCTCGACCGGTCGCTGCCACACGCCGTGCCGCCCCGGCCGGTTCGCCGCCGCCGGCGCGTCGAAGCGGATCGCGCCCGGCCGCGGCCACAGCAGCGCCGCGGTCGTCGTCGAGTAGACGACCGCCCGCGGCTCGTGCTCGCTCAGCGCCTCGACCGCCGCCCGTCGCGCCGCGCGCGCCCAGACCAGGTCGGTCAGCGCCAGCGTCCGGACCTCCCGCGGCCGCTCGGCGCGCGTCAGCATCACGTCGGCGCCCGCGCGCAGCAGCGCGCCGGCCAGCTCGTCCTCGGCGGCGCGCAGCCCGTGCGTCGCGCCGAGGCCGACGATCAGGACGTCGAGAGAGGGCATCTCCTGGCATTGTCCCCCGTCGCGTGACCGGAACCATCGTCAACGTCGGCGCCATCCTCCTCGGCACCCTCGTCGGCGAGCTGGTCGGCGGCCGCCTCAGCCAGGGCCTGCAGACCCGGATCCTCCACGGCCTCGGCCTCGTCGTGCTCGTCATCGGCATCGACAACGCGCTCGCCTGGCGCGACACGAACGCGCTCTTCGTCCTCGGCGGCGTCCTGCTCGGCGGCCTCGCCGGCGAGGGCCTGCGGATCGAGGACCGCCTCGCCGCCGTCGGCGACCGCGCGCAGCGGGCGCTCGCCAAGCCCGGCAGCACGTCCACCGTCAGCGAGGGCTTCTTCACCGCGAGCCTCGTCTTCTGCGTCGGCGCGCTCGCGGTCGTCGGCTCGATCCAGGACGGCCTCACCGGCAACCACGACACGCTCTACACGAAGGCCCTGCTCGACGGCTTCGCGAGCGTCGCCCTCGCCGCGAGCCTCGGCTGGGGCGTGGGCCTCTCGGCGGTCAGCGTCCTGCTCTACCAGGGCGCGCTCACGCTCGGCGCGGGCGCCTTCAGCCACATCCTCACCGACGGCAGCGACGCGCTGCTGTCGATGACGAGCGCGGGCGGGATCCTGATCGTCGGCCTCGCGCTCAAGCTCCTCGACATCCAGGACGTCAAGGTGGGGAACTTCCTCCCGGCCCTGATCTTCGCGCCCGCGATCGCGGGCATCGCCTCGATCTTCTGAGGCCGCTAGGCCGACGGCTCGACGCCGTTGACCGTCGGCCGCTCGCGCCGGAACCCCGGGAGCCGCATGAGCTGGATCGGCGACAGCGGCGAGGTCTTCTCCACGAAGAACGTCACGCCGTCGCGCTCCTCGATCGCGGAGACCGCGGACTCCTGCCGCCGCCACGCGAGCGCCCAGATCAGCGTGAAGCCGACCGCGATCCCCGGGATCTGCGGCCCCAGGAACGTCAGCGCGCCCGCCGCGACGACCACGAGGAACAGCGGCCACAGCCGGTTCGCCATCGTCGTCCCGGGCCGGACCTCCGGCATCATCGTCGCCGCCTTCGAGTCGGCGAGCAGCTTCGCGATCGGCGGGTTGACCTCGTTGCGCCGCCCGATCCAGGACCCGACGAACGTCGCGATCACCCACCAGGCGACCGCGTACATCACGACCTGGTCGTCGCCCGAGTGCGTCGCCGCGACCAGCGTCAGCACGCCGAGCGTCGTGGCGGCGCCGGCGCTCAGCAGGACGGTCGCCCGCAGGAAGTCCACGAACCGCATCGGCTACGAGCGGGCCGATCCCGCCAGGACCTCGAGCACCGTCCGGACCCCGAGCGGCCCGTCGACCAGCAGGTCGGCCGACTCCTCGAGCTCGGGCGGCGTCTCGTCGGAGGCGACGCCGATGCAGATCGCCTCGCGCAGCGTCCCCGCGGCGACCGCCGCGCGCAGCGCGTCGAAGGCGTCCAGGTCGGTCCGGTCGTCGCCGGCGTAGAGCGCCACGTCGACCGCCGTCTCGCTCAGCAGGTGCGCGACGCCGAGGCCCTTGTTGAGCTCGACCGCGGGCCGCACCTCGAGGATCTTGCGGCCCCAGTGCGTGTGGAACCCGGCCTCCTCGGCCCGCGCCGCCACCGCGCGCACCGCCTCCTCCGCGGCCTCCTCGTCCGGCGCGCCGCGCCAGTGGAAGCCGAAGATGACGTCCTTGTCCTCGCCGCGGACGCGCAGGCGGTGGAGCTCCTCGCCGCGCAGCTCGCCCTCGCCGAAGGCCCGCACGCGGCGCGCCCACTCGGCGACCTGCGGCTCGACCTCGGCCGTCGTCTGGCCGCCGCGCAGGATCTCGGCGCCGTGGTTGCCGACGTAGGTGATCGAGCCGAGCGAGACGATCCGGCGCGCGGTCGTCGCGCGGCGGCCGCTGACGCACGCGACCAGCCCGTAGCGCTTGGCGATCGCGATCAGCGGCAGGCGGGTCGGCTCCGGGACGTGCGCGTCGTCGGCGTGGCGGACGATCGGGGCGAGCGTGCCGTCGATGTCGAGCAGGACCGCGGCGCGCCCGGGATCGGCCAGCAACGGCGCGAGGACGTCATCGAGGGTCGCGGCGGGGGTCACGCGACCTATCATCGCAGCATGCCGCGCACCGACCCACCGCCGGCGGGCGGCGCGCAACGGACCTTGCGCCTCGCCGTCATCGGCACCGGCGCCGGGCTGTTCAGCGGGCTCTTCGGCGTCGGCGGCGGGACGGTCATCGTGCCGCTGCTCGTGCTCTGGCTCGGCTACGGGACCCGCGCGGCGACCGGGACCTCGCTCGGCGCGATCGTCCTCATCGCCGCCGCGGCGATGCTGGCGCAGGGCGCCTACGGGAACCTCCACGTCGGCGACGGCGTCCTGGTCGGCGTGCCCGCCGTCGGCGGCGTCCTGGTCGGGACCGCGCTCCAGCAGCGCGTCGACCCGCGCGTCGTCTCGCTGCTCTTCGCGGCGTTGCTGACCGCCACCGCGATCACGATCCTGATCCCATGACCGCGGGCGCGCTCATCGTCGGGTTCGCCGCGGGCGTCGTCGCCGGGATGCTCGGCGTCGGCGGCGGGATCCTGTTCGTCCCGGCGCTCGTGCTGTTCCTCGGGCTCGCGCAGGTCGACGCCGAGGCGACCTCGCTGCTGGCGATCATCCCCGTGGCCTTCGTCGGCGCGGCGCGCCAGCGCCAGTACGGGAACCTGCGCCTGCGCGACGCGATCGTCCTCGGCGTCCTGGCGATCCCGGGCGCGATCGGCGGCGTCGCGATCGTCAACGCGATCCCCGAGCGGCTGGTCGAGGTGCTGTTCGCGGCGTTGATGCTCTACGTCGCCGCGCAGATGGTGCGCAAGGCGCTCGCGGGCCCGGAGGTGGCGGCGGAGTGAGCGAGCTGCCGCAGCCGCCCGCGCCCGCGCCCCGGCGCGAGCCCCTGCTCCTCCGCGAGCTGCGCCCGCCGCTGGCCGCGGGCGTCGCCGCCGCGCTGCTCGGCGTCGCGGGCGCGACCGCGCTCCTCTTCGGCCTGCGCGAGATCGCGCCCGTCCTCTCGCTCGGCGTCGTCTACCTGCTCGTCGTCCTGGTCATCTCGGCCTACTGGGGCCTGCGGCTCGGGATCGCCACGTCGCTGCTCAGCGCGCTGGCCTACAACTTCTTCCACATCCCGCCGACCGGCCGGCTCTCGATCGCCACGAACGAGAACTGGGTCGGCCTGCTGGCGTTCCTGGTCGTCGCCGCGGCCGCGAGCGCCGTCGCCGAGCTGGCGCGCGAGCGCGCGGTCGAGGCGACGCAGCGCCGCGAGGAGGCCGACCTCGCCGCCGCAGCGGCGCGGGCGCTCCTCGGCGGCGCGCGCCTGCAGGACGGCCTCGCGCAGACCGCCCGCGGGATCGCCGCCGCGCTCGGGCTGCCCTCGGCGCAACTCGTCCTCGGGAGCGCCGCGCCCACCGAGCGCAGCAGCACCTACACCTTGGTCGGCGGCGCCGCCACGCTGATCCTCCCGGCCGCGCTGCCGCCGGCCGTCGACGCGCGCCTGCGGGAGCGGATCGTCCCGGCGCTGGAGACGATCCTCGCCGGCGCGATCGAGCGCGACAAGCTGCTCGACGAGGTCGTCGAGACCTCCGCGCTGCGCCGCAGCGACGACCTCAAGACCGCGATCCTGCGCGCGGTCAGCCACGACCTGCGCTCGCCGCTGACCGCGATGATGAGCTCGGGCGAGGCGCTCGGGTCGGCCGCGCTCGACGACGAGGACCGCGCCGCGCTGAGCGGCGCGGTGGTGCAGGAGGGCGCGCGGCTGGAGCGGCTGATCGTCAAGCTGCTGGACCTCTCGCGCCTGGAGGCGGGCGAGGCCGCGCCGCGCCTGGACTGGATCGACCTCGGCGAGGTCCTCACCGCCGCGCGCGAGGACCTCGGCGCCGCGGGCGCGCAGGTCACCCTGCAGCTCGACCGCGACCTCCCGCCGCTGCGCGCCGACGCCGTCCAGCTCGAGCGCGCGTTCGCCAACCTGATGGAGAACGCGATCGCCCACGGGGGCGACCAGCCGATCTCGGTCCGCGCCCGCGCCGTCGGCCCGCGGCTCGTCGTGCGCGTCGTCGACCGCGGCCCCGGCGTCCCGGTCGGCGAGCAGGAGCGGATCTTCACGCCGTTCTACCGCGGCGACGGCGCCGCGGTGACCGCGACGGGCTCCGGCCTCGGCCTCGCGATCGTCCGCGGGTTCGTGGAGGCCAACGGCGGGACCGTGCGCGTCGAGTCGCTGCCGGGCCAGGGCGCGTCGTTCGTGGTGGAGTTCGCGCGGTGAGCGCCGACCGCCGCCGCGTCCTCGTCTGTGACGACGAGCCGCAGATCCTCCGCGCGCTCAAGGTCATCCTGCGCGAGGCGGGCTTCGAGGCCGTGCCCGCCGAGACCGCCGAGGAGGCGCTCGACCGTGCCGCGGTCCACCCGCCGGACGCCGCGATCCTCGACCTCGTCCTGCCCGACGGCGACGGCGTCGAGGTCTGCCGCCAGATCCGGAGCTGGAGCCAGATGCCGATCATCGTGCTGAGCGCGGTCGGCGAGGAGGAGGCGAAGGTCCGGGCGCTGGAGGCCGGCGCCGACGACTACGTCACCAAGCCGTTCGGCGCGCGCGAGCTGGTCGCGCGGCTGGAGGCGGCGCTGCGCCGCGTCGGCGGCCGCGTGGACGAGCCGCGGATCGTCGCCGACGGCCTGGAGATCGACCTCGCCGCGCACACCGTCAGGCGCGACGGCGCGGAGGTCCACCTCACGCCGATCGAGTTCCGGCTGCTGGAGACGCTGGCCCGCAATCGCGGCCGGCTGATGACCCACCGCGCGCTGCTCGTCGAGGTCTGGGGCCCGGAGTACGCCGAGGACGTGACGGTCCTGCGCGGCCACGTCGCGAACCTGCGGCGCAAGATCGAGCCCGCCGACGGGCACCGCTACGTGCGGACCGACCCGGGCGTCGGGTACCGCTTCGCGGCCTAGCCGCGACGCGTCTGTACGGAATCTGTACGCGGGCCGCCCCGACCCGTACGTGAACCCCACGGGGCCGGCCGCATGGTGTTGGTCATGGACCTTCTTGCTGTCGCGCTCCTGGTGGCGGTCTTCGGATCGCTCTGGGGCCTCGTCACCCTCCTCGACCGCGTATGAGCGCCACCGACCTGTTCGGGCTGGTCGTCTGCGTGGCCGTCCTCCTCTACCTGCTCTACGCGCTGCTGCGCGGCGAGCGCCTGTAGCCCGTCATGACCCAGGGCTTCCTCCAGATCGCGATCTTCTGCGCGGTCCTCATCGCCTCCGTCCCGCTGCTGGGCGGCTACATGGCGCGCATCTTCCGCGCCGAGCGGCTCCCGCTCGTCCCGGACCTCCCGAGCCAGGACTGGAAGGCCTACGCCAAGTCGCTGGTCGTCTTCTCCGCGCTCTCGGGGCTCTTGTTGTACGTGATCCTGCGCACGCAGTCGATCCACCCGTTCAACCCGGGCGGCTTCCACTCGGGCACGTGGGACCTGTCGTTCAACACGGCGTCCTCGTTCATCACCAACACCAACTGGCAGTTCTACGGCGGCGAGACCACGCTGTCGAACTTCAGCCAGATGGCCGGCCTGGCCGTCCAGAACTTCGTCTCGGCCGCGGTCGGGATCGCGGTGCTCGTCGCGCTCATGCGCGGGATCGCCGCGCGCGGCGGCGACGGCAAGCTGGGGAACTTCTACTCCGACGTCACGCGGATCATCGTCTACATCCTGGTCCCGCTGTCGGTCTTCGCCACGGTGGTGCTCGTCTCCCAGGGCGTCATCCAGACGCTGGGCGGCACGGTCGGCGGGATGGCCCGCGGCCCGGTCGCCTCGCAGGAGGCGATCAAGATGCTCGGGACCAACGGCGGCGGCTTCTTCAACGTCAACTCCGCCTACCCGTTCGAGAACCCGACGGCGTTCTCCAACTTCTTCGAGATGTTCATCATCTTGTGCATCCCGGCGGCGCTCCCGTTCACCTACGGGCGCATGGTCGGCAGCCGCAGGCAGGGCTGGACGATCTTCGGCGCGATGTTCACGCTCTTCGCGATCAGCGTGGTCGTGGTCTACCTCGCCGAGCAGCACGGCACGCCCGCCGCGCACGCCGCGGGCCTCGTCGGCGCCAACATGGAGGGCAAGGAGCAGCGCTTCGGCGTCGCCTCCTCGTCGCTCTTCACGGCGATCACCACGGTGGTCTCCTGCGGCGCGGTCAACACGGCCTTCGAGTCGCTCAGCGGCCTCGGCGGCCTGGTCCCGATGGCCAACCTCGGCTACTCCGAGTCGGTCTTCGGCGGCGTCGGCACCGGCTTGTACATGATGCTGCTCTTCGTCCTGATCGCCGTCTTCATCGGCGGCCTGATGGTCGGCCGGACGCCCGAGTACCTGGGCAAGAAGGTCGAGCCGCGCGAGATCAAGCTGGTGGTGATCGGCGCGCTCTTCACGGCGCTCGTCGTCCTGGTCTTCGCCGCGCTGGCGGTGAGCACCAAGTACGGCGCGCCGTCGACCTACGCCTCGGGGCCGCAGGGCTTCAGCGAGAACTTCTACGCCTACCTCTCGCAGGCCAACAACAACGGCTCGGCGTGGGCGGGCTACACCGGCTACCTGCAGCCCAACGCCCCCGGGAACGTGGGCGCCCACGGCGTCTCGTTCGCCGACCTGCTGGGCGGCTTCGCGATGCTGCTCGGGCGCTACGTCCCGATCCTCGCGGTCCTGGCCGTCGCGGGCGCCATGGCGCGCAAGAAGGTCAGCCCCGCCGGCCTCGGCACGATGCGGACCGACACCCCGACGTTCGCGTTCCTGCTGATCGGCGTGGTCGTCCTCATCGGCGCCCTCACGTTCCTGCCCGCCTTCCTGCTCGGGCCGGTCGTCCAATCCCTCACCACGACCCTCTTCTAAGGAGGGACAAGAACATGCGCAAGGACCTCCTCCGCTCCGCCGGGACCCTCGTCGCCCTGACGCTCGTCCTCGGCCTCGCCTACCCGCTCGTCATGACCGGGATCGCCCAGGTGGCGTTCCCGGGCAAGGCCGACGGCTCGCTCACGCGGGTCGCCGGCAAGGTGACCGGCTCGACGCTGCTGGCGCGCGACACCAAGGACAGCCCGAAGTACTTCCACCCGCGCCCGTCGGCCACCGGCTACAGCGGCACGGTCACGTACTTCGCCAACCGCGGCCCCAACCAGCGCGCCACGATGATCCTGACCCGCCAGCACATCGACGCCTACATCAAGGACGAGAAGCCCTACAACCCGGGTCTCACCCCGGCCCGGGTGCCGATCGACGCGGCGACCTTCTCCGCCTCCGGCGTCGACCCGCACATCTCGAAGGCCAACGCGGCCATCCAGGCGCGCCGCATCGCGGCGGTCCGCCACCTCCCGCTCGCCCGTGTCCGGCAGCTGGTCTCGCGGAGCACCGACGGCCGCGGCCTCGGCGTCTTCGGCGAGCCCGGCGTCAACACGACGACGCTCAACCTCGCCCTCGACCAGGAAGCTCGATGACCCCGCAGCGCTCCTCCCTGTTCGACGCCTCGATCGTCGCCCCGGCGATCCGCGCGTCGCTCGCGAAGCTGGATCCCCGGATCCAGGTCCGCAACCCCGTGATGTTCGTCGTGGAGATCGGCGCGGTCATCGCGACCGGCGCCGGGATCCTCGGCGGCTCCGACCCCCGCTGGTTCACGTTCACCGTGGCGATCTGGCTCTGGCTCACGGTCGTCTTCGCCAACCTCGCCGAGGCGCTCGCCGAGGGCCGCGGCAAGGCGCAGGCCGACACGCTGCGCGCCATGCGCTCCGAGACGGTCGCGACGCTCCGCGACGGCGGCACGCGCGCCGCCGCCGAGCTGCACCGCGGCGACGTGGTCGTCGTCCTGGCCGGCGAGGTCATCCCCGGCGACGGCACCGTCATCGAGGGCATCGCCTCGGTCGACGAGTCGGCGATCACCGGCGAGTCCGCGCCGGTCATCCGCGAGTCCGGCGGCGACCGCAGCGCGGTCACCGGCGGCACGCGCGTGCTCAGCGACCGCATCCTGGTGGAGATCACGCAGGAGCCGGGCCAGTCGTTCCTGGACCGGATGATCGCGCTCGTCGAGGGCGCCGAGCGGCGCAAGACGCCGAACGAGATCGCGCTGAACATCCTGCTCGCCGGGCTCACGATCGTCTTCCTGGTGGTCGTCGCGACGCTGCTGCCGTTCGCGCGCTACGCGGGCTCGGAGATCTCCATCACCACGCTGATCGCGTTGCTGGTGGCGTTGATCCCGACGACGATCGGCGCCCTGCTGAGCGCGATCGGCATCGCGGGCATGGACCGCCTGGTGCGCCGCAACGTCCTGGCGTTGAGCGGCCGCGCGGTCGAGGCGTCCGGCGACGTGGACGTGCTGCTGCTCGACAAGACCGGCACGATCACGCTGGGCAACCGCCAGGCGTCGGAGTTCGTCCCGATGCCGGGCGTCACCGAGGCCGCGCTGGCCGAGGCGGCGCAGCTCAGCTCGCTGGCCGACGAGACGCCCGAGGGGCGCTCGATCGTCGTGCTGGCCAAGCAGTACGGGCTGCGCGAGCGCGAGCTGGCGCCGCACGAGGCGACGTTCGTCCCGTTCACCGCGCAGACGCGGATGAGCGGCATCGACTACGACGGGACGCGCCTGCGCAAGGGCGCGGCCGACAGCGTGATCGCGTTCGCCGAGGGCGAGGGCGGGCGCGTGCCGGCCGAGCTGCGCGGCATCGTCGACCGGATCGCCCGCGAGGGCGGCACGCCGCTGGCGGTCGCCCGCGACTCGCAGGTGCTCGGCGTCATCTACCTGAAGGACACGGTCAAGGAGGGGATGAAGGCGCGCTTCGAGCAGCTGCGCGCGATGGGCATCCGCACGGTCATGGTCACCGGCGACAACCGGCTGACCGCGGCGAAGATCGCCGAGGAGGCGGGCGTCGACGACTTCCTCGCCGAGGCGACGCCGGAGCGCAAGATGGAGCTCATCCGCGCCGAGCAGGCCGAGGGGCGGCTGGTCGCGATGACCGGCGACGGCACCAACGACGCGCCCGCGCTCGCACAGGCCGACGTCGGCGTCGCGATGAACACCGGGACCCAGGCCGCCCGCGAGGCGGGCAACATGGTGGACCTGGACTCCAACCCGACGAAGCTCATCGAGATCGTCGAGGTCGGCAAGCAGCTCCTGATCACGCGCGGCGCGCTGACGACGTTCTCGATCGCCAACGACGTGGCCAAGTACTTCGCCATCCTGCCGGCGATCTTCGTGGCGACCTGGGCGGCGCCCGGCCACGCGAGCGGCCCGCTCGACGCGTTGAACATCATGTCGCTCGGCTCGCCGCGGTCGGCGATCATCTCGGCCATCGTGTTCAACGCGATCGTGATCCCGGCCCTGGTGCCGATCGCGCTGCGCGGCGTCGCGTACCGGGCGGTCGGCGCGACCGCGCTGCTGCGGCGCAACCTCCTGGTCTACGGCCTCGGCGGCCTGGTCGCGCCGTTCATCGGGATCAAGGTCATCGACCTGCTCGTCCACAACGTGCTCGGCGCCTGATGGACCTGGCCCCCGCCCATCCGCGCGGCCACCTGAAGGTGTTCCTCGGCATGGCCGCGGGGGTCGGCAAGACGGTGCGGATGCTCCAGGAGGGGCGCGCGGAGCTGGAGGCCGGCCGCGACGTGGCGATCGGCCTGCTCGAGACGCACGGGCGGGCCGAGACGCTGCTCGCCGCCGACGGGCTCGAGCGGCTGCCGCGGCGGCGCATCACCTACCGCGCCGCGACGCTGGAGGAGCTCGACCTCCCCGGCGTCCTGGCGCGGGCGCCGGAGCTCTGCCTCATCGACGAGCTCGCGCACACCAACGCGCCGGGCGTCGAGCACCGCAAGCGCTTCGAGGACGTCGACGACGTGCTCGCGGCGGGGATCGACGTGTTCTCCACCGTGAACGTCCAGCACCTCGAGTCGTTGAACGACAACATCGCGGAGCTCTCCGGCGTGCGGGTGCGCGAGACGGTGCCGGACTCGGTGCTGCAGCGCGCGGACGAGATCGTGATCGTCGACCTCACGCCGGAGGCGCTGCTGGAGCGGCTGCGGGCCGGCAAGGTGTATCCCGCCGAGCGCGTGGACGCCGCGCTGCAGGGGTTCTTCAAGATCGAGAACCTGAGCGCGCTGCGCGAGACGGCGCTGCGGCAGGTGGCCAGCGAGGTCGAGTCGCGGCGGCGCGTCGAGGGCGTGGGCGACGGGGCGGCGGAGGCGCAGGCGGCGATCGGCGAGCGGCTGCTCGCGCTGGTCGAGCCGTACCCGGGCGCCCAGCGGCTGGTGCGGCGGGCGTGGCGATCGGCGCAGCGGCTCGGCGCGGAGCTCGACCTGCTGTGGGTGCGGCGGCCGGGCGGCCTGCGCGGCGTCGCGCCGGAGGAGACCGAGCGGGCGCTCCACGCGCTGCGCCAGCTCGCCTCCGTCCTCGGCGCCGAGCTGCTCGTGGAGGAAGGCGACGACGTCGCCGAGACCGCCGCGCGCGTCTGCGCCGAGCGCGGCACGACCTACATCCTGCTCGGCGCGTCGCGTCCGGCGCGGGGGTTGGCGCGGCTCCGCGAGCCGCTGCCGCAGCGCCTCGTGCGGCTGGCGCCGGGCGTCGACGTGCGGATCGTGGCGGACCGCTCGCGGAGGGGCGCCTGATGCGCCTCGCCGCTCCGCCCGCCGGCCGCGGTCGCTCACGCCGGAGGCGCTCCGCATGATCCTCGTCGCGTTGTTGGTGGCCATCGCGGCGCTGCTCGCGGGCTTCGCCGCGGGCGTCGAGCTGCCGGTCGGGCGCGCCGCCGCCCGTCGCCGCCGCGCCCGCGCCGCGACCGTCGCGGCGCGGCCCGACGCGCTGCGCCGCATCCTCTTGCCGTTCACCGGCAGCTCGATCTCGCGGCGCGCGTTCGACGCGGCCGTGCGGCTGGCGCGGGTCGAGGGCGCGACGCTCATGCCCTGCTACCTCGCGACCGTCCCGCTCAACCTGCCGCTCGACGCGCCGCTGCCGCACCAGTGCCTCGGCGCGATGACGCTGCTGGAGGTCATCGAGCAGCGCGCCGCGACGCAGGACGTGGCGATCGACGCCCGCATCTCCCGCGGCCGCACCTTCCGCGACGCGCTGCGCCGCCAGCTCGAGTCCGAGCGCTTCGACCGCGTGATCGTCTCGGCGACGAGCCATCCGGGCGCGGGCTTCTCCGGCGAGGACCTCGTGTGGCTGCTCGGCCGCGCGGACGCCGAGGTCCTCATCCTGCGCCCGGCGCCCGAGGACGCGCGCGAGGTCTCGGTGGCGGGCGAGCGGATCGCCGGCCACTTCTGAGATGCCATGCTTCGCGCGTGTCGATGATCGAGGTCGCGGACCTGCACAAGCGCTACGCGGGGGCCAGGCAGGAGGCGGTCGCGGGCGTGAGCTTCGCGGTCGCCGAGGGCGAGGTCTTCGGGCTGCTGGGTCCCAACGGCGCGGGCAAGACCACCACCATCGGGACGATGACCACGCGCGTGCGGCCGACGAGCGGGCGGGTCGTGGTCGACGGGGTCGACGTGGTGGCCGACCCGGTCGCCGCGAAGCTCCGGATCGCCGTCGTCCCCCAGCGCGCGAACCTCGACCGCTCGCTGAGCGCGCTCGAGAACCTCACCTTCCACGCCGCGTACTTCGGCTTCGGGCGGCGCGAGCGCAACCGCCGCGCGCGGGAGATGCTCGAGCGCTTCGGCCTGGAGGGCCGGGGCGACGACCGCGTCGACAACTACTCCGGCGGGATGGCCCAGCGGCTGATCATCGCCCGCGCGCTGATGCACGATCCGCGCGTCCTGTTCCTCGACGAGCCGACGACGGGCCTGGACCCGCAGTCGCGGCTCTTCCTCTGGGACCAGATGGAGGAGCTGAAGGCGCGCGGCGTGACGCTGCTGCTGACCACGCACGACATGGCCGAGGCCGACCGGCTCTGCGACCGGATCGCGATCGTCGACCATGGCAAGGTGATCGCCTCGGACACGCCGCGCGGCCTGCGGAAGCTGCTGCCGGGCGCCGAGGGCCTGGAGCTGACGCTCGCGGCGGACGCCGACCCGGTCGGCGCGCTGCGCGCGCTCGGCGGCGACGTCGAGTCCGAGGCGGCCGGCGAGGGGACGTGGAAGCTGCGCGCCTACGGCGAGATCTCGCCGGGGGAGGCGATCACCGCGGCCGAGGCCGGCGACGCGCGGGTCCTCGACCTGCGCCGGATCGAGGGGACGCTCGAGGACGTGTTCGTCCACATGACGGGAAGGGACCTGCGATGAGCGCGCCGGCGGAGAGCGGGGGCGGGAGCGCGGGGGCCGCCGGGGCCGTGTCGCCCAAGCCCGCGGGGCCCGGGACGCCGCCGCCCGGCCTCGCGACGACCACGACGCGCGGCGCGCAGATGCGCGCGTTCCTCGCGCTGTGCGAGCGCGACTTCTGGGTGGCCTTCCGCCGCCAGCTCGGCGGCTTCCTGGCGCAGACGCTGCTGCAGCCGCTCTTCTACCTGTTCATCTTCGGCCGCGTGCTGCCGGAGATCGGCGCGGCGCGCGGCGGCTACGGCTCGCAGCTGCTGCCGGGCGTCATCGCGCTCACGCTCTTCCTGACGGCGCTGCAGAACACGTCGCTGCCGCTGGTCATCGAGTTCTCGTTCACGAAGGAGATCGAGGACCGCCTGCTCGCGCCGCTGCCCGCGTCGCTGATCGGCCTGCAGAAGACCGTCGTCGCGGCGGTGCGCGGGATCGTCGGCGCGCTGATCATCCTGCCGCTGGCCGCGATCATCCTGCCGGGCGGCGTGCAGTTCTCCGACATCAGCTGGCTCGGCCTCGTCGCGGTGATGGTGATCGGGTCGCTCGCGGGCGCGTGCGTCGGGCTCGTCCTCGGCACCGCCGTCGAGGCGCGCCAGATCAACGTGGTCTTCGCCGTCGTCCTCACCCCGCTGCTCTTCACCGGCGCGACCTTCTACCCGTGGGCCGCGCTCGACTCGCTGCGCTGGTTCCAGGTCGTGACGCTCTTCAACCCGTTGACCTACGTCTCGGAGGGCCTCCGCGCCGCGGTCACCGACGCGCCGCACCTCGGCAACGGCTGGATCGTCCTGGGGCTGGTGGGCTGGACGCTCGTCTTCGGGGCGATCGGCGTCCGCGGCTTCGAGAAGCGCGCGGTGGACTGAGGCGTGATCTCCGGGCCGCCCGCTCGCGCCTGAGCGCCGCCGCCGCGCTTGATGGGCTGGTGCCCACCGGCGCTGCACCGTCGACCCTCAGCCACGACCGGTCGGGCCGGAGATCGCGCCTCGGCGCTCTTCAGCCGCCGTCGAGCCCCACGCCGTGCTCCAGCGCGCCCTTCACGGACGCGTCGAGCGCGTTCAGCCGGTGCAGCGCGAGCGCCTCCGGCGAGCCGAAGCGGCGGTTCGGCGCGGCGTCGGGCCCGTGGTGGGTGAGGACGCAGTGGCCGAGGGCGAGGCGGCGGTCGGGGCCCATCGCGCGGATCCGGGCGGCGCGCTCGTCGAGGAGCCGGAGGCCGAGCTCGACGTGGCCGAGCAGTCGGCCCGGCTCGCTGATCCCGATCTCGGCGCCGAAGGTGAACTCCTCCGTCTTGCCCAGGTCGTGGACGAGCGCGGCGGTGATGAGCAGGTCGGTGTTCAGCCGCGGGTGCAGCTGGCCGGCCTCGAGCGCGAGCGTCCCGACGGCGACGGTGTGCTCGAGCAGGCCGCCGAGGTAGCTGTGGTGGCCGCCGCGCGTGCACGGCGCGCGACGCCAGGCGGCGCGCAGGGCGGCGTCGCCCAGCAGCGACGAGAGCAGCTGCGCGTACCCCGCGTCGTGGACCTCGCCGGCGAGGTGCTCGAGGAAGCCGTCGAGCTCGTCGAGGTCGCGGTAGGCGACGGGCAGGAACTGCGCGGGGTCGGCCTCGCCCTCGGCGGCGCGGGCGATCGCGCGGAGGTCGAGCTGCAGCTCCTCGCGGAAGCGCTCGACGCGGCCGGCCACGCGGACGAGGTCGCCGCGCTCGAAGCGGGCGGCGACGACGTCGGCGTCGCGGAAGACGCGGGCGGGGATCGCGGCCGTCCGGTCGCGCAGCTCGACCGCGAGGTACGGCGTCCCCGCGCGGGACATCAGGCGCTCCTTGCGGGTGCACGCGTAGACGCCCTGGACCTCGTCACCGGCCCGCAGCGTGGCGATGGTGGGCGCCGTGGGCGCGGGGGTGTCCGGGGGTGCGGCGACGGGTTCCATCATGGGGAGCGCTCCGGATGACGCTACCGTCCTCCCGATGCAGCCGCTCATCTGGGAGAGCCGGCCGGATGGCCTTCGGGCCCCGGCGCTGGTCTGCGCGTTCACCGGCTGGAACGACGCCGGCGATGCCGCCTCCGCCGCGCTCCGCTTCTTCGGCGCCTCCCTCGGCGCCACGCGCTTCGCGCAGATCGACCCCGAGGAGTTCTTCGACTTCCAGGCCACGCGGCCGCGGGTGACGCTGGTCGACGGCGCGACGCGCGAGCTCCAGTGGCCGTCGGTGGAGATCTACGAGGCGCGGGTGCCGCGCGCGCCGCGCGACCTGATCCTGCTCTCCGGCCCCGAGCCCAGCTTCCGCTGGCGCTCGTTCACGCAGCTCATCGTCGACCTCGCCGAGGCGCTCGGGACGCAGATGGTGGTCTCGCTCGGCGCGCTCCTCGCCGACGTCCCGCACTCGCGCCCCGTGGGCATCACGGGCCTGTCGAGCGACCAGACGCTGATCACCGGCCTCGAGCTCGCGCCGACCTCCTACGAGGGCCCGACCGGCATCGTCGGCGTCCTCCACGCGGCCTGCCAGGACGCGGGCATCCCGACGGCCTCGCTGTGGGCGAGCGTCCCGCACTACGTCGCGGCGGCGCCGAACCCGAAGGCGGCGCTCGCGCTCGTCCGCAAGCTGGAGTCCCTCGTGGGCGTGACGGTCGACGCCGAGGAGCTCGAGCTGGCCTCCGCCGACTACGAGCGCCAGGTCTCGCTCGCGGTCCAGAGCGACCCGGACGTCCAGGCCTTCGTCGAGCGGCTCGAGAAGACTGCCGCCGAGGAGGAGGCCGAGGCGGATCCGACCGACCTGCCCTCCGGCGACGTGATCGCGCGCGAGTTCCAGCGCTTCCTGCGCCAGCGCGGGCCCGAGGGTCCCGACATCGCGGGGATGTAGCTAGGCGACGGCGGTCTCGGCGCGCCTCCTCACGATCCGTGAGCGCAGCCACGTGCCCGCCAGCGCCAGCAGCGTCCCGGCGACGGTCGTCACGACGGCCTGCAGGATCGCCGGGTCGGCGATCTTCGCCACGCGGTCCTCGACGACGAGCGCGTCGGCGAGGACCACGCTCAGCCCGAACAGCACGCCGCCGGTGGCGCCGCGGCGCGCGGCGTCCGCAGCGCCGTCGTGGTCGAGGCCCGCGCCGAAGCCGGCGAGCGTCGCGATGACGTTGGCGATGACCCACGCCGCGATCCCGAGCCCGAGCGTCACGCCCGTCAGGAAGCCGCCGATCACCGGCGTGACGTAGGTCAGCGCGAAGCGCAGGGCGGGCGGCCGGTCGGCGAGCAGCGGTGGCGGGAACATGGAGGACGAGCCTCGTCTCCGAGGCGTTGCAGGTCAACCCCGGTTTGCTCCAACTCTGCGTTGGACCTGTGACGGATCACGCGCTTGGCCCTGGATCGGCCTCGACGGCGTGCCAGGATCCGCCGGTGTCCAGCGACCTCCACGGCTTCACCCCACCCGCCCGCGTGCCCGACGCGACGCCCCTCGCCGGCGCGCGCGTGGTGCTCGAGCCGCTCGCCGTCGCGCGCCACGGCGACGCGCTCTACGCGGCGGCCGAGGGCGAGGGGGCGGACCCGCGGCTGTGGGACCACCTGCCCTACGGGCCGTTCGCGGGCGACCGCGACGGGATGTTGGGGCACTTGGCGGCGCAGGCCCCCTCGGCCGACCCGCGCTTCTACGCGGTCGTCGACGCGGCGACCGGCCGCGCGGGCGGCGTCGTGAGCTTCCTGCGCATCGAGCCCGCCCACGGCGTGATCGAGATCGGCCACATCTGGTTCGGCGGCCGGCTGCAGCGCACGCCGCAGGCGACCGAGGCGATCTTCCTGCTGGCGCGCCACGCCTTCGAGGTGCTCGGCCACCGCCGGCTGGAGTGGAAGTGCGACAACGAGAACGCGCGCTCGAAGGCCGCGGCCGCGCGCTTCGGCTTCACCTTCGAGGGCGTGTTCCGCCAGCACATGGTGGTCAAGGGGCGCAACCGCGACAGCGCGTGGTTCTCGATCCTCGACGGCGAGTGGCCGGCCGTGGGCGCCGCGTTCGCGGCGTGGCTGGCGCCCGGGAACTTCGACGCCGACGGGCGCCAGCGGGCGTCGCTCGCGGCGCTGCGGGAGGGCTAGCCCGGGTCCGCCGCGCCCCAGATCCCCGGGCCGCGGCGGTGCTCGTAGATGAGCGACGTCTCGGCGTGGGCGACCGCGGGGTGCGTGGCGAGGTGGTCGACGACGAACTCGCGGAGGTCCTGCGCGTCGGCCGCGGCGAGCCAGACGAGGTAGTCGGTCGCGCCCGCGAGGTGGAAGACCGTGAGCACGCCGGGCAGCTCGCGCACGGCGTTGGTGAAGGTCTCGATCTGCTCGCGGTTGTGGACCGCGAGGCGCACGGCGACCATCGCCTGCAGCGGGCGGCCGAGCGCCGCGAGGTCGATCTCGGCGTGGAAGCCGCGCAGGACGCCGGACTCGCGGAGGGCGCGCACGCGCTGCAGCGCGGTCGACGGCGCGACGCCCACGCGCTCGGCGAGCTTGTTGTTCGGGATCCGCGCGTCGAGGCTCAGCGCTTCGAGGAGCGCGCGGTCGACGTCGTCGAGGCGCAGGTCGTTCGGCATGGCGCAGATTGTTCCAGAACTGCGGAAGATGATGCGGAATCGTGGAGAAATTCCGAAGATCCTGCGACGCTCTGGCAGTCTGACCGCACAGGTGCTTCACTAGACGCCATGGAGCACGCCGTCCAGACCCACCCCGCGATCCGCGACTCGATCATCGACGCGATCGGCGACACCCCGCTCGTCCGCCTCTCGCGCCTGGGCGCGGGCCTCACGCCGCAGCTCGTCGCGAAGGTGGAGGCGCTGAACCCCGGCGGCTCGATCAAGGACCGCGCCGCGGTCGCGATGATCGCCGCGGCCGAGCGCGACGGCCTGCTGCGCCCCGGCGGCACGATCGTGGAGCCGACCTCCGGCAACACCGGCACCGGCCTCGCCATGGCCGCGCGGCTCAAGGGCTACCACGTGATCGCGGTCATGCCCGACAAGATGTCCAAGGAGAAGATCGACCTCCTGCGCGCCTACGGCGCCGAGGTCGTGGTCTGCCCGACCAACGTCGAGCCCGACTCGCCCGAGTCCTACTACTCGGTCTCCGACCGGCTCGCCGCGGAGATCCCCGGCGCCTTCAAGCCGAACCAGTACTTCAACCCCGCCAACCCGCAGGCGCACTACGACTCCACCGGCCCGGAGATCTGGGAGCAGACCGAGGGCAAGATCACGCACCTGGTCGCGGGCGTCGGCACGGGCGGGACGATCAGCGGCATCGGGCGCTACCTCAAGGAGCGCAACCCGGACATCCAGATCATCGGCGCCGACCCCGTGGGGTCGATCTACAGCGCGCCGTCCGACGACGAGGTCAAGGGCTACCTGGTCGAGGGCGTCGGCGAGGACTTCTGGCCCGAGACGTTCGACCGCGACATCGTCGACCAGTGGATCGCCGTCTCCGACAAGGACTCCTTCCTGACCACGCGCCGGCTGGCGATGGAGGAGGGGATCCTCGCGGGCGGCTCGTGCGGCACCGCGCTGTGGGCGGCGCTCGAGGCGGCGCGGAGCATCGATGACCCGAACGCGCTGATCGTCGTCGTGCTCCCCGACGGCGGGCGGTCGTACCTGTCGAAGATCTTCAACGACGCGTGGATGACCCAGTACGGCTTCCTCGAGCGCGCGGGCGACCTCGCGGTCGGCGACGTCCTGCGCCGCAAGGCCGACGGGGCGAAGGAGCTGCCGTCGCTGGTGACCGTCCAGACGCACCAGAAGGTGCGCGACGCGGTCGCGCTGCTGCACGAGCACGGCGTCTCGCAGCTGCCGGTCGTCAGCGCGAAGGACCCCAACACGGTCGTCGGGTCGGTCGGCGAGCGGGGCCTGCTGGCGCGCGCGGTCGACGAGCCCGCGCTGCTCGGCGCCGAGATCGTCGCCGTGATGGAGGCGCCGCTCTACGCGGTCTCCGCCGAGGACCCGGTGCGCGAGGCGGTCGAGCTGCTCGTCGGCGAGCGCCAGGCGCTGCTCGTGATGGCCGACGGCCGGCCCGCGGGCATCGTCACGCGCGCCGACCTGCTGGAATCGCTGGCACGATGAAGTTCGCGACACGCGCCGTGCACGCGGGGTTGGATCCCGATCCGACCTACCGCTCCGTGATCCCTGCGATCCACCAGACCTCGACGTTCGCGCAGCCCGCGGTCGGCGAGTTCGTGGAGGACTACGACTACGCGCGCAGCGCGAACCCGACGCGCTCCGCGCTCGAGCGGGCGCTCGGCGAGCTGGAGGGCGGGCTGGGCTCGTCCTTCTCCTCCGGCATGGCCGCGACGCACGCGCTGATCACCGCGATCTGCTCGGCCGGCGACCACGTCGTCCTGCCCGCCGACCTCTACGGCGGGACGTTCCGGCTGGTGGACAAGGTGCTCACGCGGTTCGGGATCACCTACACCCTGGTCGACCAGACCGACCTCGCCGCGCTCGCGGCGGCGATCACCGACCAGACCAGGATGGTGTGGATCGAGACGCCGACCAACCCCTTGTTGAACGTCGTCGACGTGCGCGCCGTGATCGACGGCCTGCCGGGCGAGGTCTTCGTCGTGGTCGACAACACCTTCGCGACGCCGGTCAACCAGCGGCCGCTGGAGCTCGGCGCCGACGCCGTCGTGCACTCGGTCACCAAGTACCTCGGCGGCCACTCCGACACGGTCGGCGGCGCGGTGGTCGTTCGCGATCCCGCGGTCCACGAGCAGGTGCGGTTCATCCAGAACTCGATCGGCGCCGTGCCCGGCCCGTTCGACTGCTTCCTCGTCCACCGCGGGCTGCGCACGCTGCACCTGCGGATGGCCGCGCACGCGGCCAACGCGGAGGCCGTCGTCGGCGTCCTGCGCTCGGCCCCGGGCGTCTCCGAGGTCCGCTGGCCGGGCTTCAGCGGGATGGTGAGCTTCCGGCATCCGGACGCGATCGGCATCGCGCAGCGCACGAGGCTCTTCACGCTGGCCGAGTCGCTGGGTGGCGTCGAGTCGCTCATCGAGGTCCCGCAGGCGATGACGCACCAGTCCGTCGAGGGCTCGGACGCCGCCGTGCCCGCCGACCTCGTGCGGCTCAGCTGCGGCGTCGAGGCCGCCGAGGACCTCGTGGACGACCTGCATCGCGCCATCGGCGCGGGGGCGTAGAGCACCCGAGGACGTGTCGTCCGCGGGCCGGTGGGGAAGAGGTCAAGCATGCCTCGCCGCATCGACCTTGGCCGCGCCGTGCTCTTCGCCGGCTCCGCGCTGCTCTTCGTCTCGCTCTTCACCAAGTGGTACGACGACGACCTCACCGGCTGGCAGGTGTTCGAGAGCCTCGACCTCGTGCTCGCCGGGCTGGCGATCTGCGGGCTCGTCGCGGCGCTGCGGCCGGATGCCACGCCGCCGTGGGCCGCGGGCGCCGTCCCGGGCGCGGCGGTCGTCATCGTCCTGGTCCAGCTGATCGACGGGCCGCCGGCCGCGGGCGGCTCCAGCCCGGCCGCCGGGGCGTGGGTCGCGCTGGCCGGCTCGTTCCTGATGGCCGCGGGCGCGGCACTGTCGCTGGCGGCGATCTCGGTGACCGTGCACGTCCGCGAGCGCGACGTGCGCCGGCGCGTGCCGGCGGTCGACCGGCGCGGCGAGGACCTCGAGGCCGAAGAGGCGGAGGACCTCGACGCGGCCGCGGACGCTGACGGCGGCGCGGGCGGCGGGCGCAAGGCGCCGAGCCTCTTCGCGGGCCTGGGCCGGCGCGGGACCTCCGAGGAGGAGGACGCCGCGCCACGACGCGACGACGACGGCGCGTCCTCGCGCGCGAGCGGCCGCTTCGCGCCGCGCGAGGCGACGGCGTCCGCGCCCGTCGTCCCGGGCACCCCGGCGCCCGCGCGGCCCGAGGCCGCGGACCTCGAGCGCACCCAGCCGCTGTCGGCCCTGCCCGACGACGAGGAGGACGCGGAGCGCCCGTGAGCGCCGGCGTGGGCAAGCGCGCCCCGTTCGAGCTGCTGGCCTTCGCGGCGACGCCGGTCGACGGCGCGCTCGTGGTGGTCGAGCTGGAGGGTCGCTTCGCGCCGGGCGCCCGGTTCACGCGCCCTCCGCTGCTCGTCGTCGAGCCCGCCGGCGACGGTCCGCGGCTGGAGCTCGCACCGGTCCGCTCGACGCTGGCCGACGGCCGCTGGCGCGGCGCCTACGCGATCCCGGCCGAGACGCTGCCGGACGCCCGCTTCGCCCTCGGCGTCCGCGGCACCCTGCTGGAGCTGCCACCGCCCGACGAGCCCGACGACGCCCAGCGGCTCACCGCCCTCGCCCGCGAGGCCAACGCGCTGCGCCGCGCGCTCGAGGCCGCCGAGGCGACCGCCGCCACCACGCGCGCCGAGGCCGAGGCCACCGCCGCCGAGCTCGGCGCCGCCGTCCTCGCCGCCCGCGACGGCGCGCTCGCCGAGTCGGCCGACCGCGTCGCGGCGCTCGAGGCGGAGCTGGCCGCGGCGCCCGACGCCGCGACCGTCGCGCGCGAGGAGGCGGAGGCGGCGCACGCCGCAGAACTGGCGGCGGAGCAGCGGCGCGCCGAGGCGGCGCACGCCGCAGAGCTGGCGGCGGAGCAGCGGCGCGCCGAGGCGGCGCTCGCGGCCGCGCAGGAGACGCACGCCGCCGCCCTCGTGGCGGCGCAGGAACGCGCCGAGGTCGCCGTCGCCGCGGCGCACGCGCGGACGGAGGAGGCCGACGAGCGGCACGCGACCGCGCTCGCCGCCGCGCAGGCGCGCGCCGAGGAGGCCGAGCGGGCGCTCGCCGCGGTGGTGGAGGACGGCCGCGCCGTGGCGCAGGAGGCCGCCGAGCGCCACGCCGCCGCGCTGGAGGAGGCCAACGCGCGCGCCCGCGCGGCGGAGTCCGGCGCCGACGAGGCCGCCGCCGCCCGCGCCGACGAGGCCGAGGCCCGCGCCCGCGCGGCCGAGGCCCGCGCCCGCGCGGCCGAGGGCGCGGCGCAGGTCACGACCTCCGGCATCGAGGTGCTACGGGCCGAGCTGGCCGAGGAGCGCGAGCGCTCGGCCGCCGTGATCGCCGAGCTCGAGGCGGAGCTGACCGCCGCCCGCCGCCGCGCCGACGCGCTGCGCAACGCCGCCGCGGCGGAGCCGTCGGGCGGCGACGCCACCGAGCCGCTCGCGCCGGTCGGCGACGAGGACGCGACGGAGCCGCTGGCGGCAGACGGCGACGACGACGCCACGCGGCCTCTCCCGCCGGTCGACAGCGACGACGCCACGCGGCCTCTCGCGCCGGTCGACGACGACGGCGATGACGACATCACGGGACCCCTTGCGCCGGTCGACGGCGGCAACGCCACGCGACCCCTCGCGCCGGTCGACGACGACGACGACGCCGCGTCCCGCACGAACGTCCTTGGCGACGACGCCGCCACCGACGCGACGCCTCCTCGGGCCGACGCCGGCGACGCGGAGGACGCGCCACCGTCACCGTCACCGCCGCTCGACCCCGCCACCACCGTCACCCCAGCCCTCGCCGCCCGTCGCCGCTCCGTCCCGCCGCCCGCCGGCGGCGACGACCCCACCGCCGCCGCTGCCGACACGCCCGCCCGCCGCCGCCCCGCCTCGCGCTCCCTGCGCCGCATGCCCACCATCGACCCGGGCCCGCCGCCCACCACGCACCGCACCGGTCCCCGCGGCGCCGGCCCCTGGATCGCGGTCGCGGCGCTGGTGCTCTTCGCCCTCGTCCTGCTGATCCTGCTGCTCGGCTAGCGCCCCTCGCGCCCGGCCCGCCCCGCCACAAGCCGGCTCGTCCGCCTACCGCTCCGCCGCCGGGCACGCGATCCGGTAGTCGCAGATCGAGCACGCCGCGTAGGACGGCGTCGGCTCGAAGCCCTGGCCGAGGATGCCGTCGGCGACCTCGCGGACGGTCTCGGCGATCCACTCGGCGTCGTTGGCGTCGTCGGGCAGCGGGACCTTCTGGTCGTCCAACACGTACAGGTAGGACTGCACGGAGGACTCGAGGTTCCAGGCGGAGCCGGCGGCGACCGCGTACAGCGCCAGCTGCACGTCGTCGCGCAGCTGCGCGGGCGCCTTCGGGCGACCGGTCTTGTAGTCGATCAGCTCATAGCGGCCGTCGGCCATGCGGTCCACCCGATCGACCCGCCCACGCAGCGTGTGCGCGCCGATCTTGAAGTTGAAGGACTTCTCGAACCACATCGGCTCGGCGTCGTCGGCCTGGAAGCGCTCGTGGTACCGGCGCAACGCGTTCTCGGCCTTCGCGTGCAGCTGGTGCTCCTCGTCGGTCGGCGTGAAGCCGAACCCGCTCCGCCGCCATCCGGCCTCCAGCAACCCCAACAACTCGTCGACCGACTGGCCACCCGACTGGTGGTAGCGCTCGAGCACCTGGTGCACGACGATCCCGAAGCGCTGGTTGATCGTCGGCTCCTGCGGCACCCGGAAGACGCGCGCGAACTTGTACTTCAACGGGCACGCCCGGTAGGTCTCGATGTCGCTCGCCGACAGCGCGAGCCCCTCGCCGCGCCGCGGCAGGAACGGCGCCAGCGACGGCTCGTGCCGCGCCGCCGTCGCCTTCGCCCGCACGCCCGCGTCGCGCTCGCCGTCGAGCAGCACCTCGTCCAGCGACGACGTCTGCAGGATCTCGCGCTGCTGCGCGGTCGCCGCGTGCAGGATCGCCGCGTTGATGCCCGGGAGGGCATCGCCGACATCCTGCCCCTCCGGCCGCGCGTGCAGCGCGGCCAGCTTCAACAGCTCCAGGTACCGCGTGACGCCGTGTGCGACATCGAGGTCCGTGTCCAGCCGCAGCTCGCCCAGCCGCGCGCCGATCTGCTGGACGTCGCTCAGCAGCTCGTCGCGGAGTTGCCCGATCGCCGCGTGCAGCGCCTCGTCGGGCCCGAAGAGCTGCTCCTCGAGATCCTCCCACTCCTCGCCCAGCGCCTCGCGCGCCTCCTCCGCGAACGGTGAGGGATGCTGCGGGGCGCCGCGCTCCGAGTGCGCCGCGTAGGCCAGCACGAGCCCGTCGCGCGCGCGGGTCATCCCGACGTGCAGCACGCGCCGCATCTCGGCCACGTGCTCCTCGCGGGAGTCGAGCGAGGCGACCGACCCCTCCAACAACTCCCCCGGGATCGGCTCCACGAGCTGCCGCCGCGCCCCCGGCATCCGCGAGGACTGCAGCCCGCAGACGAAGACGTGGTCGAACTCCAGCCCCTTGGCCGCGTGGATCGGGAGGACCGCGACCGCGTCGTCGCGCGGGGGCGAGCCGTCCTCGTCCTCGGCGTCGCCGATCCCGCCCGCCTCGGCCACCGCCGCCAGCCAGCGCGCGAACTCGCGCGGCGTGGCCTGCGGCGCGCGCCGCACGTAGGACGCCGCCAGCTCGCCGACATGGGCCAGGGAGACCAGCCGCTCGACGACATCCGGATGCGCCGCGAAGACCTGCGCGCGCCGCAGCCCCAGGCGCTCGATCAGCCGGTGGACGAAGAGGTCCGGGCGCGCCGTGTCGATCGCGGCGACCGCCTGGCGGTGCAGCTTCAGGAACGCCAGCACGCGCTCGCGCGCCTCCGGTGGCAGCTGCGGCGACTCGGTCGCCGCCTGCAGCCCGCTCACCATGTCGAGCTTGCGCCGCTTGGCGATCTGGATGCAGCGCGCGAGGTCGACCGCGTGCAGCTCGATCGGCGGCCGCGCCAGCGCACGCACCACGGCGCCCGCGTCCGAGGGGTTCACCAGCAGCCGCAGCCACGCCAGCACGTCGCGCACCTCGGCCTGCCCGAAGAACGCCGCCGCGCCCGCCAGCCGGAACGGCAGCGCCCGCTCCTCCAGCGCGACCGCCAGCTCCTGGCCCTCGGACCGCACCGAGCGCACCAGCACGCCGATCCGCCCCGGCGCCACGCCCTCGCGCACGAGCCGCTCGATCGCCGTCGCCACGCCCTGCGCCTGCGCGCGCTCGTTCGCGCAGCGCCACAGCCGGACGTCGCCGTCGGCGCCCGAGCCGACCCGCTCCGGCGCCTCCGCGAGCCGGTCGGCGATCGGCGCCACGACCGCCTCGGCGGCCGTCACGATCCGCGCGGGGCAGCGCAGCGAGCGCTCCAGCCGGATGACCTCGACCGGCCGCCCGCCGATCCGCGCCTCGAGCAGCGCGCGCAGCCGCGCCGGCGCGCCGCGCGGCTCGTCGATCGCCTGGTCGTCGTCGGCGGTCGCGACGAGGTCGCCGTGGTCGGCGGCCAGCAGCCGGATCACGCGCCCCTGCGCGGGCGTCGCGTCCTCGAGGTCGTCGACCAGCACGTGGCGCCAGCGGCCCGCGACCCGCGCGCGCACGTGCGGCCGCTGCTCGAGCAGCTCCTGCGTGCGCAGCACGAGCTCGCCGAAGTCCAGCAGCCCCTGCTCCAGCAGCAGCCGGTCGTGGGCCTCGAAGAGCCCGGCGAACTCGCGCTCGCGCTCCCCGCGCTCCTCGTCCTCGGGCAGCGAGAACGCCCACTCGCTGAAGCGCCGCGGCCGGATCCCGGCCTCCTTGAGCCCGTCGATCCGCGTGATGACCGCGCCGAGCACGGCGGCGGGCCGCCCGCGCAGGTCGTGGCGGCGCAGCGTCAGCTCGTCGACGCGGTCCAGCAGCAGCGCCAGGCGGTCGGCCGGCGAGGCGGTCACCGCGAAGGGGTCGATCCCCGCCTCCAGCGCCTCGTCGCGCAGCAGCCGCGCGCACATCCCGTGGATGGGGAGGACCGGCAGCTCCTCGAACGGCCGGTCGCCCAGCGCGTCCTCGACCCGCGCGCGCAGCGCCTCCGCGGCCGCCGCGGTCCGCGTCAGCAGCAGGATCTCCTCGGGCGCCGTGCCGCTCGCGACCAAGCCCGCGAAGCGCGCCACCAGCGTCTGCGTCCGGCCGCTCCCCGCGCCGCCGAGGACGAGCAGCGGCCCACCGCGATGGGCGACGGCGCGCGCCTGGGGCGACGCGGTGGTCTCTCTGTCCTCTGGCGTGATGGCGCCGGGGGAAGCGGGCACGACCCTAGGATATGGCTCTGATGCCGTCTTCTCCCGCCCTCGACCACGACTGGCTCGGCGCGTGCCGTGCCGCGGCCGAGGGACTGCGCGCGGTGCTCCACGAGCACCCCACGAGCCAGGAGCGCGTGATCGAGACCGGCGTCATCGGCGAGGGCGGCGACAAGACGCTCGTCATCGACGCCGAGGCCGAGGACCGCGTCTTCGCCGAGTTGCAGCACTTGCACGACGACGGCGCGCGGTTCACCGTCGTCTCGGAGGAGCGCGGCACCGTCGACTTCGGCTCCGAGGACATCCTCGTCGTCGTCGACCCGATCGACGGCTCGCTGAACGCCAAGCGCGGCCTGCCGCACCACGCGCTGTCGGTCGCGGTCGCCACCGGCACTACGATGGCCGACGTCGTCTTCGGCTTCGTCTACGACCTCGGCCCGGGCGAGGAGTGGCGCGCGACGCTCGGCGCGGGCGCGTTCCTCAACGACCAGCCGCTCGACCACCCGCCGCCGGAGCGCCGGACGCCCGACGGCCGCCTCGAGCTGGTCGCGATCGAGTCCGCGGACCCGCGCTGGCTCGCGCTCGCCTCCGACGACCTCGTGGCCGCGACGCGCCGGATCCGCGCGATGGGCTCGATCGCCGTCTCGATGTGCCAGGTCGCCGCCACGCGCGTCGACGCGATGGCCTCGCTCGCCCGCTGCCGCGCGGTCGACGCCGCCGCGGCCCAGCTGGTCGTCCGCGAGTCCGGCGGCCAGGTCGCCTTCGCGGGCGCGCCCGGCGGGCCGCTCGCCGCGCCGCTGGACCTCGTCCCACGCTTCCCGGTCGTCGCCGCGCGCACGCCCGACTCGCTCCAGGCGCTGCTCGCGCTGCCGGCGGTCTGAGCCGCATGCACGTCGATTGGGAGCTCGCCGCGCGGATCGCCCGGAGCGCCGGCGGCGAGGCCCCGCCCTCGCTCCCGCCCGCGGACCTCGCCGAGACCGCCGCGGCCGCGCGCGACCAGGTCGTCGCCGCGACCGGCCTCGTCCCGCGCGGCGCGCTGCCGCCGGCCGAGTGGGTCGACCGCGGCGCCTGGATCGACGCCAACCTCACGACGATGCGCTCGACGCTCGGGCCGGTCCTGGAGGCCGCGGGCGGGAGCGACGCCCCCGCCTCCGGCCCGCTCGGCGCGCTGCAGAACGCCGGCGGCGCGGTCGTCGCGGCGGAGATCGGCGCGCTGCTCGGGATGTTCTCCCGCCGCGTGCTCGGCCAGTACGAGCTGGACCTCACGGATCCCGACGCGCCCCCGCGGCTGCTGCTCGTCGGGCCGAACCTCGACCGCGCGGCGCGCGAGCTCGACGCCGACCGCGACGAGCTCGTCACCTGGGTGACGCTGCACGAGGTCACGCACGCGGTCCAGTTCGGCGCGGTCGACTGGCTGCGCCCACGCCTGGGCGGCGCGCTCACCGAGCTGCTCGGCGTCATGGACGTCAAGGTCGACCCGCGCGCGCTGCTCAAGCTCGGCGTGGACGACCTGAAGGACCTCGTCGAGTCGGTCCGCGAGGGCGGCCTCGCGGGCGTCGTCATCGGCGCCGAGCGCAAGGCGCTGCTCGACCTCGTGCAGGGGACGATGGGGCTCGTCGAGGGCCATGCGGAGTGGGCGATGGATCGCGCGGGCGACGCGGTGCTGCGCGACGTGGAGGGCCTCCGCGCCGCGATGGAGCGCCGCCGCGAGGACCGCACGCCGCTGCTGCGGATCCTCGACCGCCTGCTCGGCTTCGACCTCAAGCTCAAGCAGTACGCCCAGGGCCGCGTCTTCTGCGACGCGATCGTCTCCGCCCGCGGCGACGCGGGCCTGCGCGACGCCTGGGCGGCGCCCGAGCTGGCGCCGACGTCGGCCGAGCTCGCCGCGCCCGGCACCTGGCTGGCGCGGACGCGCCCCACCGCGGCCTAACCGCACCGCCGCCCCGAACCAGCCCGTTCGGGCCCGAATCTGCCCCGAACCGGTGTTCGGACTGTAACCACGCCGACGGTCGGGTTTACAAACACATGTTCGCTGGTACGCTGAAGGCGAACAACGACTTAGATCTAACTTCCTTAGACCGAGGAGCTGACGCACATGGCCACGAACGCCACCACCGCCCGCAAGACGAACGCCACGAAGCGCTCGACCGCCGCCAAGAAGGGCGTCCAGACGCGCGAGGCCAACTCGGCCGCCACCGCGCGCAAGTCCGCCTCGACGGCCGCCAAGAAGGCCGCCGAGACGCGCGCCGCCAACGCCAAGAAGGCCGCCGACACGCGCGCCGCCGCCGCCAAGAAGGCCGCCGAGACGCGCGCCGAGAACGCCAAGACCCGCGCCGATCGCGTGCAGGAGTACGCCGAGCGCGCCGCGCTCGTGCAGGTCGGCGCCGCCCTCGCCGCCCGTGACGCCGTCACCGAGGCCGTCGACTCGCTGCGCAGCTCGCTGAGCTCGCGCGACAAGGTCGAGAAGGAGCTGCAGGTCCGCCGTCGCCGCCTCGAGGCCGAGCTCAAGCGCTTCGAGCGCCGTGGCTCCACCGAGGTCAAGCGCTTCGAGCGCGAGGCCAAGAAGACCCGCACCGGCGTCACCAAGCAGGTCAAGACCCTGCGCACGGACGTCACCAAGCAGGTCAAGCCGCTCACGCTGCAGGCCGACCTCGTCACCGCCCGCGTCGAGAACCTGGTCCAGACCGGCCTCACCGCCGGCCAGAAGGCCGCCACGACGGTCCAGGAGCGCGTCGCCTCCGTCGTCTAGCACCCCGCGTCACCCGTAGGGCTCTCCACCTCCTCCCCCGCCGACGGGCCGCGCAGCCGCGCGGCCCGTCGTGCGTCGGGGCGCCGCCCACGCCCTCCGCCCCTCGCGCGCGAGGGTCCGCGATCGCTTTTGCGACAATGGTGCGCATGGCCCTCCCCTCCCGCGACGCGATCATGCAGTCGCTGACCGCCGTCATCGACCCCGAGCTGCGCGAGAACATCGTCGAGCTCGGCATGGTCCGCTCGATCGACATCGCCGACGACGGCGCCGTCGCGATCACGATCTCGCTGACGACCGCCGGCTGCCCGATCCGCAACCACTTCCAGACCGCCGTCGCCAAGGCCGCCCAGGAGGCCGGCGCGACGAAGGTCTCCGTCGCCTTCGACGTCCTCTCCGACACCGAGAAGGGCGCGCTGCAGAAGAAGCTCGGCCGCGGCGGCTCGCTGCCCACCGGCGCGCTCGCGCAGGTCCAGAACGTCATCTGCGTCGGCTCCGGCAAGGGCGGCGTCGGCAAGTCCACGCTGACCGCCAACCTCGCCGCCGCGCTCGCCGCCGACGGCAAGAAGGTCGGGATCCTCGACGCCGACGTCTGGGGCTACTCGATCCCGCGCATGTTCGGCCTCGGCGGCGACCGCCCGCCGGTCTCGCCCGAGCGCAAGATCCTGCCGCTGGAGTCCCACGGCGTGAAGATCATGTCGATCGGCTTCTTCGTCCAGGAGGACAGCGCGGTCGTCTGGCGCGGCCCGATGCTCCACAAGGCGCTCACGCAGTTCCTCGAGGACGTCGACTGGGGCGAGCTCGACTTCCTGCTCGTCGACCTGCCGCCGGGCACCGGCGACGTCTCGATGACGCTCGCGCAGCTGCTGCCGGACGCGAAGTTCCTGCTCGTCACCACGCCGCAGCCGACGGCGCAGAAGGTGGCGCGCCGCGCGGCCGAGATGGCCCACAAGGTCTCGCTCGAGGTCTGCGGCGTCGTCGAGAACATGTCGGGCTTCACCACGCCCGACGGCCAGCGCTTCCCGATCTTCGGCGAGAACGGCGGCCTGGAGCTGGCCACCGAGCTCGACGTGCCGCTGCTCGGCAAGGTGCCGCTGACGATGCCGCTGCGCGCGCAGGCCGACGCGGGCTCGCCGCTGGTCGGCACCGACCCGGACGATCCGGCCGCCCAGGCGATCCGCCAGGCCGCGCGCGGCCTGCAGGCGCTGATGCCCGTGGAGCTGCCGGTGCTGACCGCGGCGCCGGTGCCCACGATCGACGTGATCCCGGCGGCCAAGCCCTCGGGGCTCAGCCTGCCGATGGCGGGCTAGCGGCAGGCGCCGCCGGCCCGCTGCGCGAGGTCGTCCCGACCTCGCGCACCCGTGGCGTCGCTAGGACGCCTTCTTGAAGTAGTCGGCGTTGATCTGCACGAACTTGTTCCACTCCTCCGGGACCTGGTCCTCGGCGAAGCAGGCGTCGACCGGGCACGCCTCGACGCAGGCATCGCAGTCGATGCACTCCTCGGGGTCGATGTAGAGCATCTCGACCGAGTCGTAGTCGGGCTCGTCCGGCGTCGGGTGGATGCAGTCGACCGGGCAGACCTCGACGCAGGAGTTGTCCTTGGTGCCGATGCAGGGCTCGGTGATGACGTAGGCCATAAAGGGGGGTCCTCGTGCGGGTTCGACGGGGGGTGGACGCGGCATTCTGCCAAAGCCCGGCCTCGGGGTGGTCCAGGGTGCCTCCGACGCCCCGTGCGCGGACCGGGTCCGTAGTCTCCGAGCCGCATGCTGCTGCTCACCGGCGCCACCGGCCTCGTCGGCTCCGCGGTGCTGCGCCGCCTCACGGCGGCGCACGTCCCGGTCCGCTGCCTCGTCCGCGATCCGCGCCGTCTCGGCCCGGAGCGCGTCCGCGTGCAGATCGCCCTCGGCGACCTCGCGGACCCGCCGTCGTTCCGCAACGCGCTGCGGGGCGTGTCCACGGTCGTGCACCTCGCGGCCGCGATCCGCGACCAGCCGCGCGGCTCGATCGAGGAGCTCAACGGCATCGCGACGTGGCGGATGGTCCAGGCCGCCGAGGCGGCGGGCGTGCGGCGCTTCGTCTTCTTCAGCGCGCTCTCGGCCAGCGCGCACGACCGCACGCGCTTCCTGCGGGCCAAGGCGCTGGCCGAGCAGGCCGTGCTGGCGAGCGACCTCGAGCGCGTCGTCGTCGCGCCCTCGATCGTCTACGCGCCCGGCGACGTCTTCATGACGCTGCTGAGCCGGATGGCGCTCTCGCCGCTGGTCCCGGTCAGCGGCTCCGGGAACGCGCGCTACGAGCCGATCTGGGCCGAGGACGTGGCGCAGGCCGTCATCGCGCTGCTCGACGAGCCCGCGCCGCGCGAGCGCTACGAGCTGGCGGGACCCGAGATCCTCGACTACACCCAGATCACGACGCTGCTGCTGCGCGCCGCGGGCCGACCGCGCCGCCTGGTCCACGTCCCGACGCCGATCGTCTCCCGCGCCCTGCGCGCGACCGAGGCGATCCTGAAGTCCAAGGCGCCCGCGACGTGGGACGAGGCGGAGCTCATGGAGGTCTCGATGGTGAGCGCGAACGGGACGGCCGACGCGTTGTCGCTGGGTGTGGATCCCGCCCCCATGAGCAGGGTTCTGCGCCTCTAGCTGCTAACCGTAGGGGTGATGTCGCATCTCCCCAGCTCTTCCAAGGCGCGCCTGGCGGGCCTGCTCGCGGTCCTGGCGCTCGGCGCCGGCGGCGGGCTGGCCGCAGGCTGCGGCGGTGGCTCCAGCTCCGTCAGCGACGACACGGTGCCCAGCAGCGTGAAGGTGACGACGCCCACCGGCGCGGTCACCGAGCCGACGAGCACCGACGCCGCGACGACCGCGGAGACGAGCACCTCCACGACGCCGGGCGGCGTGGTCCAGACGACGACGGTCGCGCCCGACGGCAGCACGACGCAGACGACCTCCTCGACGGTCCCCGGCGGCTCGGCCTCGACGACGACGCCGAACACCGGCGGCCACGCGGCCCCGGACGGCACGACGACGCCGACCGCGACCTCGACGACCAAGACCACCAACTCGGGCGGGACGACCGCCGACCAGGACCCCGACTGCCGCACGGGCACCGGGCCGGGCCAGCCGGACCCGCAGTGCGAGCCGGTCAGCGGCCCGGACGCGCAGGACCAGGACGGCTAGGCGCGCGAAGGCCTACAGGTCGGGGCGGCGCTCGGACCAGCCGTGCGCCTCCTCGAGCTGCGCGGAGAGCGCGAGCAGCGCGCCCTCGCCCGCGGGCTGGCCGATCAGCTGCACGGCGAGCGGCAGGCCGTCCTCGCGCTGGAAGAGCGGCAGCGAGATCGCGGGCTGGCCGCTGATGTTGCACGGCGGCGTGAACGGCGTGAAGGCCGCCGAGCGGGTGAAGGCGCCCATCGGGTCCGCGGCGTTCAGCGGGTCCAGCGTGCCGAGCGTCACCGGGGCCTCGGCGAGCGCGGGCGTCAGCAGCGCGTCGTACTGCGCGACCCACTGGATCAGCGCGCGGCCGACGCCGTGCAGCTGGAGCTCGGCGAGCAGCGCGTCGACCGAGTTGATGGACTTGCACAGCGAGAAGAGCGCCCAGCTGAGCGGCTCCATGTCCTCCGCCGTGGCCTCGCGGCCCGCGATCATCTCCGCGAGCTTGATCTGCGTGGAGACCGCCGGGCCGAAGGACGCGGTGAAGACCGCGGAGAGCTCGGCCTGCTGCCACGGCGGGTCGGCCTCGACGACCTCGTGCCCCAGCGACTCGAGCAGCGCCGCGGCGTCCTGCACGGCCTGGATCGCGACCGGGTCGACCGGCGCGTCGGGGACGGGGGAGAGCGTCGACATCGCGATCCGCAGGCGCCCGGGCGTGCGGCCCGCGGAGGTCGCGAACAGCTCGCTCGGCGGCGGCGCCCACGTCATGTCGCCGAGCTCGGCGCCCGCGAGCACGTCGAGCACCTCGGCCGTCTCGCGCACGCTGCGCGTCAGGACGCCGTCCTGGACCAGGAAGAGCCCGCCGGCCTCCGGCGCGACCGAGATCCGCCCGCGCTGGGGCTTCAGCCCCACGAGGCCGCAGCACGCCGCCGGGATCCGCGTCGAGCCGCCGCCGTCGTTGGCGTGGGCGATCGGGACCATGCCGGACGCCAGCGCCGCGGCCGACCCGCCCGAGGAGCCACCGGGCGTGCGCGACTGGTCCCACGGGTTGCGCGTCGCGCCGAAGCGCGCCGTCTCGGTCGTGGGCAGGATGCCCCACTCCGGCAGCGTCGTCGTGCCGACGATGACGAAGCCCGCGGCCTTCAGGCGCGCGACCACGTTGTGGTCGTAGGGCGCGAGGAAGTCGCCGACGAAGTTCGCGGCGAACGTCAGCCGCTTGCCGCTGACCGCGCGGTTGTTCTTGATGGCGATCGGCACGCCGGCGAACGGGCGCGGGTCGTTCGGGCCGATCGCGTCGGCCTCCGCGAGCGCCTCGTCGGCGAAGACGTCGACGAACGCGTTGAGCGTGGGGTTGAGCTCCGCGATGCGGTCGAGCGAGGCCTGCACGAGCTCGCGCGCGGACAGCTGGCCCGAGCGCACGAGCGCGGCGAGCTCGTGGACGGGGCGGAAGAGGAGATCGGCGCCGGCGGCGGTGGACATGGCCCGACCCTAACGCGGTGGCGGCGCGATGCGCCGGACCGTAACCACATGACGCGCTAGCATGGGGTTATCCCCGATCGCGACCTCCCCGACGACCTGCCGCTCCCGCTCGCCACCGGCGAGCCGTGGTGGTACTGGTCGGGCGGCCGGCCCGCGGTGGACTTCGTCAACACCCACCGCGAGCGCTGGCGCCGAGGCGTCGAGACGCTCGTCACGCCCGAGGACCTCGCGGCCTGGCTCGTCCAGGCGGGCGTCATGGACCACCCCGCCGCGGTCTCCCGCAAGGTGCTCGGCCAGGCCGTCGCGCTGCGCGAGGCGATCGACGCGTTGTTGGTGGCCTCGATCGCGGGCGCGCCCGCCCCGGGCGAGGCCATCACCTTGATCGACGACTGGCTCGTCTTCGCCGGCGAGCGCCCGCAGCTCGTGCTGGGCGACGGCGGCAGCGCCGTCCTCACCGAGCGCGCCGCCGCGGACTCCCCGCGGCGCGCGCTGGGCATGATCGCCCTCGACGCCGCGACGATGCTCGGCACCGACGAGCAGCGCGGGCGGATCCGGATCTGCGCGAGCGATACCTGCAGCGGCCGCTTCTTCGACCGCTCGCCCGCCGGCCGCCGCCGCTGGTGCTCGATGCGCACGTGCGGCAACGAGGCCAAGGCCCGCCGCCACCGCCAGCGCCAGAAGCGCGCGGCCTGATCTTCACCAGACCTTCAACAAGACGAGCGACAGGAGCGAGAGAGTGAGCAACGTGATCGAAGGGGTGCAGTCGGGGCTGGAGGGCGTGGTCGCCTTCGCGACCGAGATCGCCGAGCCGGACAAGGAGGGCGGCGCCCTCCGCTACCGCGGCGTCGACATCGAGGACCTCGTGGGCACCGTGCCCTACGAGAAGGTCTGGGGCCTGCTCGTCGACGGCAGCTTCGCGCCCGGGCTGAGCCCGGCCGAGCAGCATCCGCTGACGATCCGCTCCGGCGACCCGCGCGTCGACGTCCAGGCCGCGATCGCGGCGCTCGCGCCCGAGTGGGGCCTCGAGCAGCTCATCGACATCACCGACGAGCAGGCGCGCAACGACCTCGCCCGCGCGTCGGTCATGGCGCTGAGCTTCGTCGCCCAGAGCGCGCGCGGCCTCGGCAAGCCGTGGGTCCCGCAGGCCGAGGTCGACCAGGGCGGCACGCTCGCCGAGCGCTTCCTCATCCGCTGGCGCGGCGAGGCGCATCCGGATCATGCGAAGGCCGTCGACGCCTACTGGATCTCCGCGGCCGAGCACGGGATGAACGCCTCGACGTTCACCGCCCGCGTCGTCGCCTCGACCGGCGCCGACGTCGCCGCGGCGCTCTCGAGCGCCATCGGCGCGCTCAGCGGCCCGCTCCACGGCGGCGCGCCGTCGCGCGTCCTCAAGATGCTCGACGAGGTCGACGCACTCGGCGATGCCGACAAGTGGGTCAAGGACGCCCTGGATCGCGGCGAGCGGCTGATGGGCTTCGGCCATCGGGTCTACCGCGCCGAGGATCCGCGGGCGCGCGTCCTGCGTCGGACAGCGCGCGACATCGGCTCGGCGCGCTTCGAGGTCGCCGAGGCGCTCGAGCAGGCGGCGCTCGCCGAGCTGAAGGCCCGCCGGCCGGACCGCGTGCTCGCCACGAACGTCGAGTTCTGGTCGGCCGTCGTGCTGGACACGGCGCAGGTCCCGCCGGAGCTGTTCACCTCCATGTTCACCTGCGCGCGGGTCGCGGGCTGGTCGGCGCACATCCTCGAGCAGAAGCGCGAGGCGCGCCTGATCCGCCCGACCGCGAAGTACGTCGGCCCCGCGCCGCGGCCGGTGTCCGCGGTCGCGGGCGCCTGAGCCGCGGGTCCTTAACGGCGCCGGCGCCCCGGGTGGACCCGGGGCGCCGGCACCTGCGGAAGAGTCGCCGCGCTGACCGGTGCTGGCGCAGCGGTCAGGCGGCGAATGCGGAGGGTCGATGGTCCCTACGCATGGAGGTACCGTAATGGAATACGGCGTCGTGTACAAACTGGTACTTCGGAGTTCGGAGATCGCACGGCGCAATCCCCTCCGGCGCCGTAATCCCGCGGGACCCGTCCGCTCCCCTAATGTCGCCGATTCGTGGACCATCGGGGTGCGGAGCGCATGGGGTCGCTGCTGGCGGAGATCCGCCATCCAATCCGCCTGCCCATCCTCGTGGCGCTGTCGGAGGAGCACCTCAGCCCCTCGCAGCTGGCCGACCGCCTGAACGTGCCGCTCGACACGGTGGTCTACGCCGTCCGGGCGCTCCACAAGGCGGGGCTGATCGAGCTCGTCCGGGTCGAGCCCGCGGGCGTCGGGGAGAACACCGTGCGCCGCGTCTACCGCACGCTGCGCCGCGACTGGAACCGCGTCATCGAGGTGCTGACGGACTTCCTGCCGCAGGATCCGGCGCCGAAGGCGAGCGGCGGCGGGTAGCTCCGGCGTTCCGCGACGCGGCGTCTCCCATTGACATTCCGGTCAGTATCCGAATACTGTCCGGTATCTGATGGCCGCCACCACCGCACCCCTTCCCCGCCTCGCCCGCCGGGCGCCCCTGCCGCGCGGCCCGCGCATGCCGCGCGCCATGCAGACCGTCGGCTGGCTCAGCCGGCCGTTCCAGTTCGTCGAGCGCGCCCGCGCCACGTACGGCGACACGTTCACCATCCACATCGGCCGCGACACCTTCGTCGTGCTCTCCGACCCGGCCGACGTCAAGCAGGTCTTCACCGGCGATCCGGCGATCTACCACGCCGGCGCGTCGAACATCATCCTGCTCCCGTTCTTGGGGCACAAGTCCGTGCTGCTGCTCGACGGCGCCCAGCACCTCAGCCAGCGGCGCCTGCTGCTGCCGCCGTTCCACGGCGAGAAGATGCGCCGCCACGTCGGGCTGATGACCGAGATCGCCGAGCGCGAGGTCGCCTCGTGGCCGCGCGGCGTGCCGTTCGCCGTCCACCCGCACATGCAGGGGCTGACGCTTGAGGTGATCATGCGGATCGTCTTCGGCGTGGACGAGGGCGACCCACGGCTGGCCGAGCTGCGCACGCGCCTGCGCGGCTTCCTGGAGTCGACGGCCGACCAGCGGGAGCTGCGCAAGCTGCTGCTCTACGGCCCCGAGCGGGCCGACCGGCGCCGCATCTTCGCCCACGTGCTCGACCCGGTGGACAAGGTCATCGGCGAGGTCATCGCCGACCACCGCCGGCGCGACGACCTCGAGGACCGCGACGACGTCCTCTCGATGCTCCTGCTCGCGCGCCACGAGGACGGCACGCCGATGGACGACGTCGAGCTGCGCGACGAGCTCGTCACGCTCCTGGTCGCGGGCCACGAGACGACGGCGACCGCGCTCGCGTGGGCGCTCGAGCGGCTCACGCGCCACCCGGCCGCGCTCGAGCGGCTGACCGACGAGGTGCGCGCGGGCGAGGGCGACGAGTACGTCGACGGCGTCATCAAGGAGACGCTGCGCCTGCGGCCGGTGATCCCGTTCGTGGGCCGCCGCCTGAGCGAGCCGCAGACGATCGGCGGCCACGACATCCCGGCGGGCGCGCGCGTGGCGCCGTCGATCCACCTCGTGCACCGCCGCGAGGACGTCTACCCGGACGCGGCCGCGTTCCGGCCGGAGCGCTGGCTCGGCGTGCGGGCCAACCCCTACACCTACCTGCCGTTCGGCGGCGGCATCCGCCGCTGCCTCGGCGCCAGCTTCGCGGAGACCGAGATGCGCGCGGTGCTCGGCGCGATCGTCGGCAACGTGCGGCTGTCGCCGGCGCGCCCGGAGAGCGAGAAGGTCGGCCGCCGGGTCATCACGCTCGTCCCGGGGCGCGGGGCTGAGATCATCGCCGCATGACGACCCAGCACCGGACTGCGGATGCGTGCAGCGTCATGCGGTCAGCCGCGTGAGCACGCCGCCGGAGCGCCTGACCCGCAAGCAGCGCCAGGAGCACACGCGGAGCTGCCTGCTGGCCGCCGCGGGGCGCGTCTTCGCGCGCCGCGGGCTCGCGCAGGCCTCGGTCGACGAGGTCGCCGCCGACGCGGGCTTCACCAAGGGCGCGGTCTACGCGAACTTCGGCTCCAAGGAGGAGCTGTTCCTCGCGATGCTCGACGTGCGCTTCGCCCATCGCCTCGACGAGATGGACCGCGCGCTCAGCACCGGCGAGTCGCCCGAGGTCCAGGCGCGCGCGGCGGGGCGCGACTTCATCGACTACCTCGCGACCGACCCGGAGTGGGAGCGGCTGTTCTTCGAGGCCGCGCTGCACGCCTCGCGCGACGAGGCGTTCCGCGTCCAGCTGCAGGAGCGCTACGCGCAGATGCGCGAGCGGATGGCCGGGATCCTCCGCGCCCGCGCCGAGGCGGGCGGGTTCGTCCCGGGCGTCCCCTACGACCAGCTCGCGACGATGATCTTCGCGATGGCCAACGGCGTCGCGTTCGAGCGCTTCGTCGAGCCCGCCGCCGTGCCCGACGAGCTGTTCTCCACCATGTTGGAGCTGTTCACGGTGGGGGCGTTCTCACGCCAGGGCGACGGCGTCGCCCACGGCGATCCGTCCTGAGCCGCGCACGCGGGCGTTGATCCCGAAGAGGCCGCCGTGCTCGCGCGTCAGCCAGCGGAGGATCTGCGGGTCCTTGGCCGTCGTGTCGGGGTCGCGAGTCGGGATCACGCAGCGCACGCACGGGTGCAAGAGCTGGAGCTCGAGCTCCCCGACCCGCAGGAGGCGGCCCTCCCAGCCCTCCTCGGCGTAGGCGGGCGCGTCGAGCGCGACGTGGATGTTGGTGCGGAACCGCCGCAGGTCGAGCGCGTGGCCGAGCGCGGCGCCGACGGCCTCCAGGGTGGCCTGCGTGGTGACGAGCACCGAGTTGCCGAGGTCCTGCATCAGGCCGAGGTTCCGGCGCAGCGTGACCTCGCGGCCGAGGTCCTCGGTGAGGGCCCCCGGCAGCGCGGGGTCGTCCCAGGCGAAGCGCGCGCCGCCGGGGCCCGTGACGCGGGGCAGCGGGACGCCGTCGGGGTCGAGCGCGTCGTCGGGCAGGCCCTCGTAGGTCGCGGCCCAGCGCAGCATGCCGGGCGCCTGGCGGACCGTCAGCTGGCGCGGCTCGCCGCGGTGGACGTCGAAGAGCGCGTGGGCGCGGTCGCCCGCGACGCCGCGCGGGTCGAGGCGCAGCGCGGCCGCGTCCTCGCCGGCGAGCGACTTGACGGGCCAGCGGTGGAGCGAGGCGACGGAGCCGGCGGGCACTCGCCTATCGTAGGACGAGCGTGCCCAGGATCCTCGTCACCGGCGCCTCGGGCCAGCTCGGCGGGGCCGTGGCGAGCGCCGCGCGGGCGGCGGGCTGGGAGGTCGCGGGAACGGCGCTGACGCGGGCGGGATGGCGGACGCTGGACGTCCGCGACGCGGGCGCCGTGCGGGCGCTCGTGGGGGACGTCGCGCCGGACGCGATCGTCCACACGGCCTACGTGCAGCACGGGGATGGCGCGCTGGCGGTCAACGCCGGGGGCGCGGGGAACGTCGCGGCGGCGGCGCGCGCCGTCGGCGCCCGGCTCGTCCACGTCTCCTCCGACGCGGTCTTCGCGGGCGACGGCGCGCGGCCGCTGCGCGAGGAGGACGCGGTCGCGCCGGTCACCGCGTACGGCGCGACGAAGGCCGCGGGCGAGGTGGCCGTGGGCGCGGCCGACCCGAGCGCGCTGCTCGTCCGCACCTCGCTGCTGCTCGGCGGCCCGGGCGCGCCGCCCTCGCCGCACGAGCGGCTCGCGCTGGCGGCCGCGCGCGGGGAGGAGCACGTCACGTTCTTCACCGACGAGATCCGCTCGCCGGTTCAGGTCGACGACCTCGCCGCGGCGCTGCTGGAGCTCGCGGCGCAACCGGGGCTCGCGGGGCCGCTGCACGTCGCGGGCGCCGACGCGGTCAGCCGCCTGGAGCTCGCGCGGCTCATGGTCGCGGCCGCCGGGCTGGACCCCGGCGCGCTGGCCGGCGCGCCCGCGCCGCCGGACCGGCCGCGCTGCTGCCCGCTGGACTGCGGCCGGGCGCGCGCGGTGCTGCGCACCCGCCTGCGCGGGGCGCGCGAGCTCTACGCCGGCTGACGGCCCGCCGGACCCATCTGCGACGATGCCGGGCATGGCCGCGAACGACGAGGGACCCATCAGCATCGAAGCCGACGCGCTGCTCGGCACGCGGGCCGTGGAGGCCGGCGTCGCGGCGCTGGCGGGCCGCAACCAGCACCACCTCGCGGGCATGGCGCCCGAGGAGCAGGTCGAGGCGGCCAACCACTGGCGCGAGCTGGCGGTCGAGGTGCTGAGCGCGGCGCGCGAGGCCCTCTCCGGCGGCACCGGCATCCCGGAGGGCGCGGGCCGCGCCGTCATCGTCCTGGAGGACTCCGGCGGCGAGGAGGTCAACGTGCACGTGACCTTCGCGCCCCAGCTCGAGGAGATGTCCGACGGCTCCATCGCCGGCACGCCCGCCCAGCTCGCGGCGATGTCGCTGCTCGAGTCGATCGCGGGCGAGCCCGACCACGGCCACGGCCACTCGCACGACGACGAGCACGGCGGCCACGGGCACTCGCACGACTAGGGGCGGTCGCGGGGCTGCTCAGCCCCAGAACCCCTCGTCCTTCAGGATCTCCCCGTCGCCCTCGTGGTGCGGGCCGAAGGCGAGGTACTCGAGGCCGTCGTCGCCGCCTTCGAGCGCGCGGGCGACGCCCGGCGCGATGCGGACCGCGTCCATCGGGGCGAGGTCGAGGATCTCGTCGTCGAGCTTGATCCGGCCGGTGCCGGCGACGACGACGTAGATCTCCTCGGCCTCGTCGTGGCGGTGGGCGAACGCCTGGCGCTGCCCCGGCTTGACGCGCATGAACGCGAGCCCGGTCTGCTCGGCGTCGAGGTCGCGCCAGCAGAAGCGCGCCTCCTGCACGGCGTCGAAGCCGAACTTCGGCGCCATGTCGTCGACCTCACGCAGGTTCTTGATCGTGTGGCTCATGGCCCCTGGCTACCCCGGGCGGGCCATGGTGAAGAGCGCTTCGACGACCGCATACTCATCGGTGTATCCGCAGCGGGCGATCGGCTGCATCGCCGCCGTGTCGACCTGGCCGCGCGCGTCGACGAAGGCCTCGTCGAGGTGGACGCCGACGACCTGGCCGATCACGAGGTGGCGGTTGGTGTCGGCGCCCTCGACGTCGGTGAGCTCCAGCATCTGCGTGACGCGGCACTCCAGCGCGCACGGGCTCGCGGCCACGCGCGGCGCGCCGACGAGGCGGGACTCCGCCAGCTCCAGGCCCGCGTGGGCGAACTCGCTCGCGCCGCGGGGCAGGTGCGCGGAGGTCGCGTTCATCGCCTCGCGCAGCGCGTAGGTCGGGAAGTTCCACACGAACTCGCGCGAGGCGTGCGCGAACGCGGCCGAGTCCTTCATCCCCGCGCTCGAGAACAGCAGCATCGGCGGCTTGTCGCAGACCGCGTTGAAGAACGAGTACGGGGCCAGGTTCACCGCGCCGTCGTCGCCGAGCGTCGAGACCCAGCCGATCGGCCGCGGCGCGACGAGCGCCTTGAACGGGTCGTGGGGGAGGAGCTCGGTGTCGCGGGCGTGCGGCTCGTAGAAGATCACGGCCACGTTGTACCCCACCAAGAACGCAGGAGGGCCCGGCGCGCGACGCGCCGGGCCCTCGGGATGCGTACGACGACAGCGCGAAGGCGCTGCTTACATCATGCCGCCCATGCCACCCATGTCGGGCATGCCGCCGCCGGCGCTGTCCTTGTCCGGGATCTCGGCGACGATGGCCTCGGTGGTGAGGATGTTCTTCGCGATCGAGGCTGCGTTCTGCAGCGCCGAGCGCGTGACCATGGCGGGGTCGATGACGCCCGCGGCGACCAGGTCGACGATCTCGCCGGTCGCGGCGTTCAGGCCGAAGCCCTTCTTGGCCTTGCGCACGTCAGCGACGACGACGGAGCCCTCGAGGCCCGCGTTCTCGGCGATCTGACGGAGCGGCTCCTCCAGCGAGCGGAGGATGATGCGGGCGCCCGTGCGCTCGTCCTCGTCCTCGATCGCGTCGGCGTTGACGCCGGCGGAGGCCTGCAGCAGCGCGACGCCGCCGCCGGGCACGATGCCCTCCTCGAGGGCGGCGCGCGTGGCCTGCAGCGCGTCCTCGACGCGGTGCTTCTTCTCCTTCATCTCCGTCTCGGTGGCCGCGCCGACCTTCACGACGGCGACGCCGCCGGAGAGCTTCGCGAGGCGCTCCTGGAGCTTCTCCCGATCGAAGTCGGAGTCGGTGTTCTCGACCTCGGCCTTGATCTGGTTGATGCGGCCCTTGATGGCCTCCAGGTCACCGGCGCCGTCGACGATCGTCGTGTTGTCCTTGGCGATGACGACGCGGCGCGCGCGACCGAGCTGGGACAGCTGGGTGTTCTCCAGCTTGAGGCCCATCTCCTCGGTGATGACCTCGCCGCCCGTCAGGATGGCGATGTCCTCGAGCATGCGCTTGCGGCGGTCGCCGAAGCCCGGAGCCTTGACGGCCACACCGGTGAAGGTGCCACGGAGCTTGTTGACGACCAGCGTCGCGAGGGCCTCGCCCTCGACGTCCTCGGCGATGATGAGGATCGGACGGCCGGACTGGATGACCTGCTCGAGGACCGGCAGCACGTCGCGGACGGAGCCGATCTTCTGGTTGGCGATCAGGATGTAGGGGTCCTCGAGGACCGCCTCCATGCGCTCCTGGTCGGTGACCATGTAGGGCGAGACGTAGCCCTTGTCGAACTGCATGCCCTCGGTGAACTCGAGGTCCATGCCGAAGGTCTGACCCTCCTCGACGTTGACGACGCCGTCCTTGCCGACCTTCTCGATGGCGTCGGCGATGACGTCGCCGATCTCCTCGTCGCCGGCCGAGATGGTGGCGACGCGAGCGATCTGGTCCTTGCCCTGGACGGGCTTGGAGAGCTTGCGGATGTTGTCGACGATCTGGTCGACCGCGCGCTCGATGCCCTTCTTCAGGCCGAGCGGGTTCGCGCCGGCCGTGACGTTCTTGAGGCCGTTGCGGACGATCGCCTGGGCGAGCACCGTCGCGGTCGTCGTGCCGTCGCCGGCGACGTCGTTGGTCGCCGTGGCGACCTCGCGGACGAGCATCGCGCCCTGGTTCTGGAAGACGTCCTCGACCTCGATCTCACGAGCGATGGTCACGCCGTCGTTCGTGATCGTGGGAGCGCCGAACTTCTTGTCGAGGACGACGTAGCGGCCCTTGGGGCCGAGCGTGACCTTGACCGCGTTGGCAACGGCGTCGACGCCGGCCTCGAGGGCCTTGCGGGCCTCGGCGTTGTACTTCAGTTCCTTGTGAGCCATGAAAGATCTCCTAGTTCTCGATCTTGGCCAAGACGTCGGACTCGCGCAGGACCAGCAGGTCCTCGCCGTCGACCTTGATCTCGGTGCCGCCGTACTTGCTGTAGAGGACCGTGTCGCCGGTGGCGACGTCGAGCGGGATGCGCTTGTCCCCGTCCTCGTCGAAACGGCCTTCGCCGACGGCGATGACCTCGCCCTTCTGGGGCTTCTCCTTGGCCGTGTCCGGGAGCAGGAGGCCGCTGGCGGTCTTCTCCTCCTCCTCGATGGCGCGGACGATCAGCCGATCGCCAAGGGGCTTGAGCTTCATTCTGGTGACCTCCAGTGAGGTGACGGACTTCAACGATGGAAACGCTGTGTGTTGGCACTCTCGTACTCCGAGTGCCAGCGCCTTGACTTCATCCTAGCGAGTCGAAAAGGGTCGTCAAGGCCTGATTGGCACTCTTCACATCTGAGTGCCAAGGGGATCCGCCATCCGTCGATCCCGGTGATGGTCAGGGCCCGAACGGCCGATGGCATGGCCATGGAGCAGAAAGGGCTGCGCAGCGGGCACTTCGTGGCGCTGATCGGCGCGCTGGCCGCGCTGGTCTCGCTGTGGCGGCCGTGGTACGAGGTAGCGATCCCGCAGCAGCTGCGCGACGCGCTCTCCGGCCGCCTCGCCCAGGACCCGGGGCTGCTGGGCCAGATGGCGCGCGGGATCGCGAGCGCGCTGCCGGCCACGATCTCGGCCTCGGGCTGGAAGGAGCTGCAGGGCGCGGACGCCGCGCTCGCGGTCGGCACGGTCCTCGTGATCGCGCTCGTGCTCGGCGCGGGCGGCGTCTTCGGCGCGGCGGTCCGGATCGACGGCGCCGCCGCCGCGCGCGGGATCGCCGCCGCCGGCGCCGCGGGCGTCGTCCTCGTCCTCGTCCACGCCGTCCACCGCCCCGGCCCGCACGAGGTCGTCCACCTCGCCCAGGGCCTGTGGATCGCGCTGGCGGGCTGCGCGGCGATCCTCGCGGGCGGGCTGTGGGCGGCGATCGACGGCGCGGTCGCGGCGCCCGCGCGCCCGGCGACGGCGACGCCCACGTCCCCGGCAGCACCGCTCGAGCCCGAGCCGGCGCCCGGGCTGACGCCGGTCTTCGTCACGTCGCCCGCGGCCGCCGCCGCGTCGGTCCCGCCGCCGGGCGCCTAGCGCGCCTGGCGCGCCGCGGCCACGCGGCGCACGGCGTCGGCCAGCGCCTGCGCGTTGGCCGCCTTGCTGACGTGGCCCTCGGCGCCGGTCGAGCGCGCGACGTCGCCGAGCTCCTCGTCGGGCATCCCGGAGATCAGGAGGACCGCGGCGTCCGGCAGCTGCTCGCGCACGAACGCGAGGATCTCGTCGGAGTGCTCGGGCTGGGGCAGCAGGCGGTCGAGGATCACGACGTCCGGCCGGGCGCCGACCAGGGCGGCGAGCGCGTCCGGCGCGCTGCGGGCGGCGCCGACGACCTCGATGTCCTCGTGCGCCTCCAGCCAGGCGGACGCGAGCGTCCCGAAGCCCAGCGAGTCGTCAGCGATGAAGACGCGCAGCACGGTTGACCCCTCGCCCGTGCGTGTGTGGCGCTAGTTCTGCGCGCCGCCGATGCCCAACCGGGCATCGGTGAACGAGGGTGGGTGGACGATGATCTGCGAGAACCGCACGACGGTGACGATGTCCTCCATCGTCACCTTCTTGCCGTAGATCTGCTCGAGGAAGTGGATCATCTCCTCGTGGCGGCGGAACTCCGGGTTGTCGTGCTCGATGTCCCGGGGCGTCAGGTCGCGAACCCGCTTGACCTCGACCTGGTCGATGACCGCGTCGAAGATCTTCTCGCGTGGCGAGTGCTGGTAGCCGATGGTCACCATCACCGCCTGGTTCTTCTTGTACTTGTGCGACTTGTCGCCGAGGCGGATCGTCGCCGTCTTCCGACCGCGCTTGAGCTGGTCGGCGAAGATCGTGGAGTAGAAGTTGAGGACCTGCATCCGGAGCCGGAGACTACTCGTCGGAGCTGATCTGCGACAGGGCGCGGGCCGCCATGCCCCGCTCGCCGTCGTAGGTGAGGCGCTCGGCGGCCTCGCTGAGGGGCATCCAGCGGGCCAGCTCGACCTCGTGGTCGTGGTCGGCGACGTCGCCCCCGACGTAGGCGAACAGGAAGAAGTCGACCTGCTTGGCGATCCGCTTGCCCTTGCGCATGTACCAGTAGCGGACGGCCCCGAGCTCGCCGAGCGGCTCGGTGTCGACGCCGGCCTCCTCGCGGACCTCGCGCGCGGCGGCCTGCAGCGGCGTCTCGCCGGGGTCGACGTGGCCCTTCGGCAGCGCGAGCACCTTCGCGCCGCTCGCCGCGCGGCGCGTCGGGACGATGACGATGCACTCGTTCCCGCGGACGACCACGCCGCCGGCGGAGTGCTCGGTGGGACGCTGCGGCTCGGCCATCAGTAGACGTACCGCTCCAGCGCGGAGGGCTCGTGGACCGTCACGCGGCCGCGGCCCTGCGTGACGACGCCCGCGCGCTCCAGCACCGCCAGGAAGCGGCTGGCCGACTCGCGCGAGGAGCCCGCGAGCTGCGCGATGTCGGCCTGCGTGATCGTCACCAGGACGTCGCGCTCGCCCGCGCCCTCGGACTGCGCCTGGCGCACGAGCTGCCCGAGCACGCCCGCCACCCGCGACTGCACGGTCTGGAAGGACTGGCGCGCGAGCCGCTCGTTGGCCTCGCGCAGCCGGCGGCCGAGGCCGATGACGAGCTTGACCGCGATGTCGGGGTGCTCGCGCAGCAGGCGCCGCATGTCCTGGCCGAGGATCGCGATCGCCTCGACGTCGTCGAGCGTCTCGATCGTGGCCGAGCGCTTCTCGTCGTCGAACATCGCCAGCTCGCCGAAGATGTCGCCCGGGCCGAAGTGGGCGAGCGTGATCGTCCGGCCGTCGATGTTCTCCCGCACGGCGCGGGCGTGGCCGCGGCCGACGATGTAGCACGTGTCGCTCGCGTCGCCCTCGCGGAAGATGACCGTGCCGCCGTCGAAGTGGCGCGGGACGGCGACGTCGGCGACGCGGCCGAGGTCGCCGGGCGCGAGCGCCTCGAACACCGGCACCTGAGCGAGGAGCTCGACGCTCTGCGCGCTGGAGGAGGGCACCGCCGGAGTCTATGGGAGATGTGTGACGGTTGGCGCACATTGGCGCCCGGCCCTACGCGGCGGCGTCGAGCGCGCCCTCGCGGCGGCGGCGCCGGAGGGTCCGGGCGGCGAGGAGCGCCAGCGCGGCGACGATCGCGAGCGGGGCCAGGACGGCGAGCGCGATCAGCGCGACGCCGCCCGCGACCTCGAGGATGCGGCCCGCGTCGTGGAGCGCGTCGCCCGGCGTCCAGGCGCCGCCGCCGTCGTCGTGCTCGGCCGCGACGGCGCGCGTGCCCTCGACGGTGACCGCGACGGTCGCGAGGTCCGCGCGCCGGCGCTGCGCGTCGAGCGCGCCCTTGCGCTGGGCGAGCTCCGAGCGGTTGTCGGCCAGGCGCGCGCGGAGGCTCGCGATCTGGCGGTCGGTCGTGGCCTTGCCGAGGGCGCGCAGCAGCGCGGCGCGCTCGGCGCGGGCGTCGGAGAGCTGCGCGGAGGCGGTGTCGAACGCGGAGGTGATGTCCGCGGAGGTCTGGTTCAGCGCGCCGACGTGGGCGAGCTTGGAGAGCCGCGCGAGCGTGTCGTCCAGGCGCGCGGACGGGATCCGCAGCGTGAACGACGCCTCGCCGCCGCTGTCGCGCGTGGCGATGTCGGAGCGCTGGACGTAGCCGCCCGCCGCCTGCGTCTCGCGGACGACGCCGTCGGCGGTGTCCTGGACGTCGCCGGGCTTCGGCGTGAGCGTCAGCTCGGCGGCGCGCTGGACCTTGCGGTCGGGCGCGGTGGGGGCGGCGGTGATCTGCGGGGCGGCCTTCGGCGCGGCGGTGCCGCTCGCGCTCGGCGTGCGCTGCGCGGAGGCGGAGGACGACGAGGACGAGGAGGACGACGCGGAGTCGCCCGCCGACGCCGAGGACTGCGGGGCGGCCGCCGGCGGCGTCGCGCCCAGCTCCTTCGCGAGCCCGGACGACGTCGACCCCGACGACGACGACGCGTTGTCGTCGCTGCCGCCCGACCCGTCGCCGAGCGTCGCCACCAGGATCGCCAGCGCGACGACCACGGCGAGGCCGAGGCCGGGCGCGAAGAGCGTCGGGAGGCGCAGGCGCGCGCGGCGCGGTTCCTTGACCTTCGCCATGGGGAACCCGTCGTGCACGCGGGCGTCGAGCTTCGCGAGGAACGCGGCGTCGGGCTCGGGCCGCGCGGCGCGCACGTCGGCGACGAGCAGCGCGAGGTCCGGGTCGGCGGTGGGCTCCGCGGCGAGCGCGGCGTCGAGCTCGCGCAGGGCGCGGAGCGTCTCGGGGTCGGGCGGGGCGGCGTCACGACGGCGCATGGCAGGCCTTCCGGAGTCGGGTGACCGCGCGGTGGACGCGGGTCCCGGCGTTGGCGACGGAGATGTTGAGGACCTTGGCGATCTCGGCGTTGTCGAGGCCCGCGTGGAACTTCAGGGCGATCAGCTCGCGCTCGCGGGGGTCGAGCTGCGCGAGCGCGGCGGCGACGGCGGCGCGGCGCACCACGGCCTCGTCGCCGTCCGGGTCGTGGACGGCGCCCGCGGGGTCCTCCGGATCGCTCAGCAGCGCGGCGGTCCGCTTGCGGGCGCGCAGCTCGTCGAGCGCCGCGTTGCGCGCGATCCCGAAGAGCCAGGCCCGCTGCGTGCCGCGCTTGGGGTCGAACGACGCCTGACGGCGGTAGGCGCGCTCGAAGGCCGCCGAGGTGACGTCCTCGGCCGCCGCCCGGTCGCGCAGGAGCGTCATCGCGTAGGCGAAGACGTCGGACGCCGCCTCGCGGTAGAGCGCATCGAACCGGGCGGTCGTCGGTTCGGAAGTCGAGATCTCCATGACTGTTCCCACGCCGACACTACGGTCCTCGGACCGATCCATCACACGCCGGTATCTTGCGGGCGTGCCCACCGCGCCTCGCGCCCTCGCCTCCGGCCTCGCCGTCCTGGCCGCGCTCGCCGCGCTGGGCGGCGGCGCGGCCGGCGCCGCCTCCGCGCCCACCGTCGACCAGTCGCCGCTGCTCTGGGCGACGATCAACATCTGCGACACCGCCAAGCACCCGGACACGATCGGCATCCGCGCCTCGATGCCCGGCTCCGGCAAGACCGGCGAGAAGATGTACATGCGCTTCCAGGTGCAGTACTTCCGCGCCTCGACGAAGAAGTGGACGCTGCCCGGCGCGACGACGGACTCCGGCTTCCAGCCCGTCGGCGCGGCGAAGTACGTCTACCGCCAGTCCGGCTGGAACTTCTCGATCGCCCCGCCGCCCGCGGGCCAGACCTACCGCCTGCGCGGCGTCGTCTCGTTCGAGTGGCGCGTCGGCAAGAAGGTCGTCCGCTCGGCGACCAAGCGCACGCACTCCGGCCACAAGACGAAGACCGCGGACCCGGCCGGCGCGAGCGCGGCCGAGTGCGTCATCAAGCCGTAGGGGCGGGCAGCGGCTCGAACAGCCGCGGGTCGTTCGTGATCACGCCGGTGACGCCCATGCGCTCGAAGCGGCGGATGCGCGCGGCGTCGTCGACGGTCCAGACGTACAGCTCGCCGCCCGCGCGCGCGACCGTGCGGACGAAGTGCGGCGTCACGAGCGAGAAGTGCGACATGACGGCGTCGATCTCGCCGGCGCGCAGCGCGCGGGCGACCATCTTCGGGACGGTCCGGCGCAGGACCATGACGGTGGCCAGCGCGAGCGGCTTGGTCGCCGGGTTGGCCAGGTAGTTGCGCTTGACCTTCGGCACCGACCAGCCGATCCGGACCTTGCTCGACGCGGCGCGCAGGACCGGCAGCGAGACGACCTCCATCGTGGAGATCAGCGCGCGCTCCTCCATCCCGCGCTCGCGCAGCGCGTCGACCACACGCTGCTCGTAGCCGTGGGTCTTGAGGTCGACGTCGAGGTCGACGCCCGCGAACGTCTCGCCCGCGAGGTGGTCGAGGCCCTCCTCGAGCGTCAGCGGCGTGCGCCGGGCGGCGTCCTTGAAGTCGTGGGCGAGGACGAGGCGACCGGTGTACTCGCCGCTGGCCTCGTCGCGCTCGGGCAGGACGTCGAACTCCACCATGTCGCACCCGTGCGCGAGCGCGGCGTCGAAGCTCGCGGCCGTGTTGCCGGGGGTGATGTGGTCGGCGCCCTTGTGGCCGATGCGCCGCACGGCGCGCTGCTGGGTCATCTCTGGCATCCGGGGCACCAGTATGTCGTCCGGTTGTCGTCGCCCTGGCCGCGCGCGACGATCCGCGCGCCGCAGCGCGGGCACCTGCGGCCCGACTTGTTGTAGATCTGCTTGTCGCGCGTCTGGTTGCCGTCGCGCGCCGAGCGGCGCATGCGGGGCGCCAGCTCGCGGACGATCCGCAGCGCCTCGTCGTCGCCGACCGACGCGGTCGGCCGCCACGGGTCGACCTCGGCCAGCCAGCAGCCCTCGGCCTTCCAGAGGTTCCCGATCCCGGCGATCGTGCGCTGGTCCAGGAGCGCGTCGCCGATCCCGCGCGTCGGGTCGTCCTCGCGCAGGCGGCGCAGGAACGCGGCCTCGTCGAAGTCCTCGTCGATGATGTCGGGCCCGAGCTGGGCGAGGCGGAGGTCGAAGCGGCGGCGGGTCTCGGTCAGCAGCTCCAGGACCGGGCCGTCGAACTGGACGACGTCGGTGCCGTCGACGCTCAGCACGAGCCAGGCGCGCCGCGGCGCGCGGTGCCAGCGCGCGCCCTCGGGGTGCACGCGCCACGCGCCGGTCATCCGCAGGTGCGAGTGGATCGTCAGGTCCCCGGCGAAGCGCAGGAAGAGGTGCTTGCCGTGCGCGCTGACCGACTCGACCTCGCGACCCGCGAGCCGCTCGGGCCAGCGGTCTTTTCCGAAACGCGGGTGGGGCGTCCGGATCCCTTCCGGCACACGGCCCGCGAGGACCGGCCGGATGCGGTTGGCCGCGTAGTGGATGGTGTCGCCCTCGGGCATGCGCTTTCGAGGGTACGGTGGAGCGGTGCACGCCGATCTCGCTTCGCTGGTGGGCGCCGAGCACGTCGCCTCCGACGTCGCGCTCGCGGACGCCAGCGGCCTCTCGGGGCGCGTGCCCGCGCTCGTCGCGCCGGGCAGCGCGGAGGAGGTCGCCGCGGTGGTCGCGTGGTGCTACGCGCACGACGTGGCGATGGTCCCCGTCGGCGGGCGCAGCGGCTACAGCGGCGGGATCGTCCCGGGCGCGGACCCGGACACCGTCGGGATCGCGCTCGACCGGCTCGACCGGCTGCGCTCGTTCGACCCGCTGCTGTGGCGGATGGAGGCCGAGGCGGGCGTCACGACCGCGACGGTCGCGCGGCGCGCCCGCGAGAACGGGCTGATCTTCCCGCCGGACCCGGGCGCGGCCGAGCAGTCGCAGCTCGGCGGCAACCTCGCGACCAACGCGGGCGGCCCGCACGCCTTCAAGTACGGGGTGACGGGCCGCTGGGTGACCGGGATCGAGGCGGTGATCGCCCCGGGCGAGTTGGTGTCCTTCGGCGGACCGGTGCGCAAGGACGTCGCGGGGCTCGACCTGCGCTCGCTGCTGATCGGCAGCGAGGGGACGCTCGGGATCATCACCGCGGCCTGGCTGCGGCTCGTGCCCGCGCCGCCCGAGGCGCTGCCCGTCGCCGCCGCGTTCCCGACCGTGCGCGCGGGCTGCGCGGCGATCGACGCGGTCCTCGGCTCGGGCGTCGTGCCCGCGGCGATCGAGTACCTCGACGGGCGCTGCATCGCGGCGGCGCCCGCGCCGTTCCTGCCGGACGCGGCCGGGTCGGAGTTGTTGGTGGTCTGCGAGGCGGAGTCCGCGCGCGACCGCGACGAGCTGCTGGAGGCCCTGGGCGACGGCGCGGTCGCGCCCCCGGCGGCCGAGGTCTGGCGCTGGCGCGACGGCGTCTCGATCGCGGTCCGCGCCGCGCGCGGGGAGAAGCTCTCCGAGGACATCGCGGTGCCGGTCGAGCGGCTGGCGGACGCGATCGAGGGGACGATCGCGATCGGCGCGCGCCACGGCCTCGAGGGCTGCTCGTGGGGCCACGCGGGCGACGGCAACCTGCACTCCTCGTTCCTGCTCGACCCGGGCGACGAGGCCATGCGCGAGCGGGCGGACGCCGCGGCGCGCGAGCTCTTCGTCCTGGCCCGCGAGCTCGGCGGGACCGCCAGCGGCGAGCACGGCATCGGCCTCTTGAAGGCCGGCCAGCTCTCCGAGCAGTGGTCGCCCGCGGCGGTGGGGGCGGCGCGCGCGGTCAAGCGCGCGCTCGACCCGAAGGGCCTGTTCAACCCCGGCAAGAAGGAGCCATGAGCCAACCACGGGTGGTCGTCGTCGGCGGAGGTGTCGTCGGCACGGCCTGTGCGCTGGCGATCGCGCGCCGCGGGGTCGAGGTCGAGCTGCGGGAGGCCAACGGCGCGCTGGCGCTGATGGCCTCCGGGACGAGCTCGGGGATCCTGCACACGGGCTTCGACTCCAAGCCGGGCGAGCTGGAGACGGCGCTGATCCTGCGCGCGGCGGAGCTGCGCCCCACGGTGCTGGAGACGCTCGGCGTGCCGTTCGCGCGCTGCGGCGCGGTGCTGGCCGGCGGCGACGGCGCGGCGCTCGCGGAGAACGCGCGAGCCAACGGCGTGGAGGTGGAGCTGGCCGACGACGGCACGCTGGTGGTCCCCGGCGAGGGGATCACGGATCCCGTGGCCTTCACGCTCGCGCTCGGCGCGGCGGCGGTGGCGCACGGGGCGAGCATCAGGTTCGGCGCGCGGGTGGACCGCATCGTCGACGCCGAGATCGTCGTCAACGCGGCGGGCCTCGGCGCGGCGGCCGTCTCGCGGCTGCACGGCGACGCCGCCTACGACATCCACCCGCGCAAGGGCGAGTTCCTGGTCTTCGACGTGCCGCCGCCCGAGCGGATCCTGCTCCCGGTGCCGACCGCGAAGACGAAGGGCGTGCTCGTCTTCCCGACGCTCGACGGCCGGACGGTCGCGGGCCCGACGGCGGTCGACCTCGACTACGCGGACTGGACCGTGCGCCCGGAGGCGCGCGGCGAGATCCTCGAGAAGGCGGTCGCGATGTACCCCGCCTTGGCCGGCGCGGAGCCCGCGTTCGCCTACGCGGGGCTGCGTCCGACGGGGCGGCGCGGCGTCAACTACGTCGTCGAGCGCAGCGTCGTCGAGCCGCGGTTGATCCACGCGGCGGCGATCCGCTCGACGGGGCTCACCGCGTCGCTCGCGATCGCGGAGCGGGTCGTGGAGCTCGCGGGGCTGGCGGATCGCGAGGAGGCGCCGCTGCTCGCGGGCGCCCCGCCGCAGGCCGCGAGCGGGCCGTGGTGGCGGCGCACGGCCGATCGGCTCGGGCTGTCGTGAGCGACGGGCCGCTCGTCCTCGGGATCGACGACGGGACGACGGCGGTCAAGGCGGCGCTGTTCGACGCGAGGCTGGGGGAGGTGGCCTCCGCCCGCCGCGCGGTCGCCACCGCGCACCCGTCGCCGGGACGCGTCGAGCAGGATCCGCTCGCGGTGCTGGAGGCGGTGGTCGACTCGGTCGCCGAGGTCCTGCCCGCGGCCGAGGGGCGCGAGGTCGTGGCGGTCGGGCTCGACCACCAGGGCGAGTCGGTGCTCGCGTGGGACGCGGCGACGGGCGAGCCGCGCTCCCCGATCGTCGTCTGGCAGGACAAGCGCGGCAGCGAGGCCTATGACCACGTCGCGCCCGAGCTGCTCGCGCGGACGGGCCTGCCCGCCGACCCCTACTTCTCGGCGCCCAAGTTGTCGTGGTTGGTCCGGGAGCTGGGCGGCGACCTGGCGGGCGTGCGCCTCGGCACGGTCGACGCGTGGCTCGGGGACCGCCTCGGCGCGGGCTTCGCGACCGACGCGAGCACGGCCTCGCGGACGGCGCTCCAGGCGCTGGAGGCGCCGGGCGCGTGGGACGCCGAGCTGTGCGCGGCGTTCGGGATCCCGCTCGGCGCGCTGCCGGAGGTCGCGCCCACGGTCGGCGACCTCGGCGCGCTGCGCCACCCGCGCTGGGGCGAGCGCGCGCTGCCGCTCCGCGCCCGCGTCTGCGACCAGCAGGCCGCGCTCGCGGGCGCGGGCTGCGTGCGGGCCGGGCTGACGAAGGCGACCTACGGCACCGGCGTCTTCGTCCTCGCCCACGCCGGGACGGCGGTCCCGCGCGCCGACGGCCTCCTGCCGACGGTCGCCTGGCAGGCGGGCGGGCGCACCGAGTACGCGCTCGACGGCGGCGTCTTCACCGCGGGCGCGTTGCTTACGTGGTTGAGCGGGACGCTCGGCCTCGCCGCCGACCCGGTCGCGCTCACCGCGCTCGCCGCGACGGTCCCGGACGCGGGCGGCGTGCAGCTCCTGCCCGCGCTCGCGGGCCTCGGCGCGCCGCACTGGCGCAGCGACGCCAAGGCCGTCGTCGCCGGCATGACCGCCGCGACGACGCCCGCCCACATCGCCCGCGCGGCGCTCGAGGCGATCGCCCACCGCGTGGCCGACATCGCCGAGCACTCGACGTCCGTCGAGCTCCTGCGCGTGGACGGCGGCCTCACCAACGACCCGCTGCTCTGCCAGCTCCAGGCCGACCTGCTCGGCGCGCCGATCGAGCGCGGCGCCGCCGACGCGACCGTCCGCGGCGCGGCGGGCCTCGCGCTCGTCGGCGCTGGCGTGCTCGGCGACGTCGCGGACCTAGAGGGCCTCGCGGGCCCGTTCGAGCGCTTCACGCCCGCGCTGGGCGACGCGGAGCGCGAGCGCGCGCGGGACGGGTGGCGCAGCTTCAGCGGCCGCGCCGCCGAGCTCAGCTCGCTGCCGCGCGCCGCTGCACGGTGACCTTGCGCAGGATCGACCGCAGCTGCGGGCCGAGCTGCGAGCGGACCGGCGCGAAGCACTCCTCGCCCTCCGCGGAGGTCGCCTGGATCGGCGCGCCGTTGGCGTCGAGGTGCTCGACGCGGGCGTCGAGGGCGACGCGCACGACGACGACCGAGCGGCCGCCGCGGACGAGCGCCTTCGGCGCGGGCAGCACCGCGATCCCCTGCTGCGTCGGCGGGTTCGCGCCGCTCGGCACCGTGCGCGTCGCGTGCAGCCCGCCCGCGAACCAGCGGACCGCGCCCGCCGCGCCGTGGGCCTCGACCTGCATCTTCGGCAGCAGGCTGCCCTCGGGGCGCAGGCGCAGCGTGTCGCCGACGAGCTTCGGCCGCGCGGCCGGTCGCACCGCCACGCCGACGACGAACGCGCCGCGCACGCACGTCGCGCTGTCGCTCAGCGGCGTGCGCAGCTCGTAGCGGCCGACCTCGGAGAGCGACGCCGGCGCGCCCGCGGGGATCGCCGCCGGCTGCCACGCGCCGACGAGCGGGAACCCGACCTGCGCGGGCACCTTCGCGGCGGCGAGGCCCGGGACCTGCACGGGCGCGGTCGTGGCGCGCGCCGGGCTCGCGATGGCGACTGCGGCGACGCAGCCGAGGACGGTCAAGCTCCCCAAGTGCTTCATGGAGACAACACTAACGCGGTTCGGGTCCAGCGGTCCGCCTCGGGCGTGACCTCGGGCGCGGGCGACGCGTTGGGTACTCGTGCGCACCGTCGCCTCCCTGGTGCTCGCCGCGGCGGTGCTCGCCGGCTGCGGCGATCCCGCGCCGCCCGCGCCGCCCGCGCCGCGCGAGCCCGCCGTCCGCGCGAGCGCGCCGCACGGCCCGCTCGCGCCGCCCTCGACCGGCGCGCTGCGGTTCGCCCGCGCGCCCGCGGCGCGCATCCTGCCGGACGGCGAGATCGTCGTCGTCGCCCGGCTCAGCGGACCGCTGCCACGCGGGCGGGCGCGGTTCATGGTCGACGGCCCCGACCCGGACCTGCCGCAGGACCTCGCGCCGTCCGCGGCGCGGCTCCGCGGCACGCACGATTGCTACGCGCAGACCGCGCGGCTCGGCCCGGGCCCGATCGCCGGCCAGCGCGTGACCGTGACGCTGACGATCCGCGGCGCCGCGCCGCAGCGCCTGACCGCGACGGTCCGGCTCGGCCGCGCCCGCTACGGCATCTCGACGCACGCGCTGGCGCGCCGCCTCGGCTGCGACCGCTACCGCCGCGCGGCGTAGATCACGCGCGCGAACGGCCAGCGCTCGGCGAGCCAGCGCGACACCGCGTCGTGCAGCGGGGCGTCGAGCTCCGCGACGTCGGCGCGGACCCACGAGCGGACGACCGCGTCGCCGTCGCCGTCCCGCTCCTTGGCCGGGTAGATGTAGAGGCAGCCGATGACCTCCTCGGTGCCGGGCCGGAGCACGGTGTAGGTGAAGCCCTTGCGCTCGGCGAAGTCGCGCGCGTGCCGCGCCAGGTCCTCGCGGTTGGCGGCGAGCGACATGCCCTCCAGCGGCGGCCATCCCCACGACTCCAGGCCGGGCGTCGCGCGGAGGTGCGCGATGCTCGACGTCCACGCCGCGTGGTCGGACGCGTTGTGCCGGACGTCGAGCGGCACGAGGTGGAACGCGGGCAGCTCCAGCGCGCGTGGCGGGTCGAAGTCCTCGGGCACGAACGGCGTGGCGCTCACCCCTACGCGCTCAGCGTGAGCTTCCGCGGCCCGGCCCGGAACCCGACCTCGATCAGCAGGCCCTCCAGGTCGGAGCCCACGACGGCCTCGCCGTCGACCCGCTCCAGCGAGAGCTTGTGCTTGCGGTCGGCGGTGACCCAGCCCGCGAGCGTCTCCAGCGCGGGCCGCAGCCGGACGTCCTCGCGCTCCACCAGCACCTGGATCCCGCGCCCGCCGCGCTCGACGTAGACGACGGGCTCGGCGCCCGCCAGGACGACGTAGGCGCCCGCGGCGCGCGCGGGCTTCGCGCGCGCGTCGGTGTCGTCGCGGCGCTTGGGCCACGGCAGCGCCGCGCCGTAGGGCTGCGCCGGGTCGGTCGCGGCGAGCACGACCGGCGGCGCCTCCTCCGCGCGGTCGGCCGAGGTGCGCAGCCGCTCGACGGCGCCGGGCAGCGCGAACTGCGCGCCGCCCAGCCCCTCGACGAAGTAGCCGCGCCGGCAGACGCCGAGCGTCTCCAGCGAGGCGAGCGAGTCGTACAAGGACGAGAACCCGCCGGGGATCCCCTCGGCCAGGACGTGCTCGCGGGTGATGATCCCGTAGCGCTCGAGCAGCAGCTCGGCGATCGTGCGCCGCCGGAGCCCGGGCTCGACGGCCGTCCGGAAGATCGAGGTCGTCAGCGCCCAGCGGCCCTGGACCTGCGCGGCGGCGCCGGTCCCGCGGCGCGAGCCGAAGCGCGTGCCCGCGCGGCCCGAGCGCCGGCCGCCGCCCATCGACGCCTTCTGCGCCCGGGCCAGCGTCAGCCGTGGCGCGCGCAGCGGCGCGAACGCGTCGTTGGTCACCTCGCCCGCCCAGACGAGGTCCCACAGCGCCTCCTGGATCTGCTCGGGCGCGAGCGGGATCTCGGCGAGGAAGTCGGTGAAGAAGCACGGCGACTGGGCGAGCCGGTCGCGCAGCAGGTCGTGCTCGGGCAACTCCGGCCGGTCGATGCCGCCGCGGACCGACGGCGGCCCGAGCGCCTCGGCGTCCTCGCGGAAGTACAGCGCGACGCGCCCCGAGTTCCGCCCCAGCGCGCCCGCGCCGACCCACACGACCTCGCCGGAGGCGCAGAGCTGGTCGAGCCACACCGGCGAGTACGCGCCCGCGCGCCGCGGCAGCACGTCGCGCTCCCACACGTCGGCGGGCAGCGCCAGCCCCTGCAAGGGCACCAACATCTCCCGCAGGCGGTCGATGCCCGCGCCCGCGGCCGAGTGCCGGTCGACGCCCTGCCACGAGGGCAGGAACGCGGCCAGCGCCCGCTGGTCGGTCGCCTCGATCTCCTTGCGGAGCACGGCCAGCGACGCGCGCCGGATCCGCCGCAGGACCTCGGGGTCGCACCACTCGCGCTCGGTCCCGCCCGGGCGCAGCTCGCCGCGGACGAGGTCGCCCGCGCCCTCCAGCGCGGCCAGCGCGCTCGTCGGGTCGACGCCCCAGCGGACACGGAGGTCCTCGGTCGTGAACGGCCCGTGGGTGCGGGCGTAGCGGGCGACGAGCCGCTCGGTCGGCCGCTCGACCGACTCCAGGAACGCGGCGGGCAGCCCGCCGGGCGGCACGGTGCCGAACGCGTCGCGGTAGAGCCCCGCGTCGTCGGCCGCGACCCAGCGCTCCTCGCCGCCGATCCGCAGCCGCACCGCGCGGCGCTCGTCGACCAACGACACCAACATGGCATCGCTGTCGAGGCCGGCCAGGACGCGCGCGCGGACCTCCTCGCGCGAGAGGTCGCCGACGCGCCGCAGCACGTCGGCCAGCCCGTCGCGGTCGGTCGCCTGCGTGCGGGTCGAGCGGTGCTGGAGATCCGCTTCGACCTGATCGAGCGCGTCGGCGTCGATGAGGTCGCGCAGCTCCTCCTGGCCGAGCAGCTCGCGCAGGAGGTCGCGGTCGAGCGAGAGCGCGGCGGCGCGGCGCTCCGCGTTGGGCGTGTCGCCCTCGTACATGTAGGTCGCGACGTAGTCGAACAACAACGACGACGCGAACGGCGAGGCGGTGCGGGTCTCGACCTCGACCAGCGAGAGGTCGCGGGAGTGCAGGCCCTGGAGCAGCTCGATGAGGCCGGGGACGTCGAGGACGTCCCGCAGGCACTCGCGGTAGGTCTCCAGGATGATGGGGAAGTCGCTGTACTGCTTGGCGACCTCCAGCAGGGACTGGGCCTTGAGCCGCTGCTGCCACAGCGGCGTGCGCTTGCCGGGGTAGGCGCGGGGGATCAGCAGCGCGCGGCCCGCGTTCTCGCGGAAGCGCGCGCCGAAGAGCGCGGAGGACCCGAGCTCCGCGACAACCTGGTCCTCGACGTCCTCGGGGTCGAGCAGCACGAGGTCGGCGCCGGGCGGCTCGTCGGCGTCGGGGAGGTGGACGATGATGCCGTCGTCGGACCAGATCGCGTCGGACTCCAGCCCGGCCTCGTCGCGGATCTTCGCGCTCAGCGCCAGCGCCCACGCGGCGTGCACGCGGCCGCCGAAGGGCGAGAGGACGCACAGGCGCCAGTCGCCGATCTCGTCGCGGAAGCGCTCGACCACGATCGTGCGGTCGCTCGGGATGACGCGCGTGGCCTCCTGCTGCTCGCGCAGGAAGTCGAGGAGGTTGCGGGCCGCGAGCGGGTCGAGGTCGTAGTCGGACTCCAGCAGCTCCGCGGTCTGGTCGACCGCCCAGCGGCTGAACGCGCCGATCTCGCGGCCGAGCTCCTTCGGGCGGCCGACGCTGTCGCCCTTCCAGAACGGCACCGCGCCCGGCACGCCCGGCGCGGGCGTGACGACCACGCGGTCGCGCTGGATCTCCTCGATCCGCCACGACGAGGCGCCGAGCAGGAAGACCTGGCCGGGCCGCGCCTCGTAGACCATCTCCTCGTCGAGCTCGCCGACGCGGCGGCCGTCGGGCAGGACGACCGCGTAGAGCCCGCGGTCCGGGATCGTCCCCGCGTTGGTCACCGCGAGCTGGCGGGCGCCCTTGCGCGGCCGGATCGTCCCGGCGACGCGGTCCCACACGATGCGCGGCCGCAGCTCGCCGAACTCCTGCGAGGGGTAGCGCCCGTCGAGCATGTCGAGGACGTTCTCCAGCAGCTCGCGCGAGAGCTCCGCGTAGGTGTAGGTCTTGGTGACCAGGGCGTACACCTCGTCGACCAGGACCGGCTTGGCGTCCACGTCGGCGTCGACGCCCGCGGCGATCGCGACGATCTGCTGGCAGAGGACGTCGAGCGGGTTGCGCGGCACGACCGTCGGCTCGATCTTGCCCTCGCGCATGAGCTTGACGACGACCGCGCACTCCAGGAGGTCGGCGCGGAACTTCGGGAAGATCCGGCCCTTGGAGGTGTCGCCGACGGAGTGGCCCGCGCGGCCGATCCGCTGCAGGCCGCGCGAGACCGACTTGGGGGACTCGACCTGGAGGACGAGGTCGACAGCGCCCATGTCGATGCCGAGCTCCAGCGAGGAGGTCGCCACGAGGCACGGGAGGTGGCCGCCCTTGAGCTGCTCCTCGACCACGAGCCGCTCCTCGCGGGCGAGCGAGCCGTGGTGCGCGCGGGCGATCTCCACGACCGGCCGGCCCGCCTCCTCGTCCTGCTTGGCGGCGAGCTCGTTGAGGCGCAGCGCGAGCCGCTCGGCGCCGCGGCGCGCGTTGACGAAGACGATGGTCGAGCGGTGCTCGCGCACCAGCTCCAGGATCTGCGGGTACATCGCGGGCCAGATCGACTTGCGCGTGGCCTCGCTGCCGCCCGGCGTCGGGTCCAGCGGGTCGAGCGGCGCCGAGGACTGCTCGGGCTCCTTCATCGACTCGACCGGCACCTGGATCTGGAGGTCGAGCGGCTTGCGCACGCCCGCGTCCACGATCCGGCAGGTGCGCTGCGGGCCGACCATGAAGCGGCCGACCTCCTCCAGCGGGTTCTGCGTGGCGCTGAGGCCGATGCGCTGCGGGTCGCGGCCGTGCTCGGCCTGGACGAGCGCGCTGAGGCGCTCGAGCGTGAGCGCGAGGTGCGCGCCGCGCTTGGTCGCGGCGACCGCGTGGATCTCGTCGATGATGATGGCCTCGACGTCGCGCAGCACGTCGCGCGCCTGCGAGGTCAACATGAGGTACAACGACTCCGGCGTCGTGATGAGGACGTCGGGCGGCGTGCGGCGCATCGCCGCGCGCTCCTTCTGCGGCGTGTCGCCGGTCCGGATGCCGACCGCGATGTCGGCGCCGATGCCGACCAGCGGCGCCTGCAGGTTGCGCTCGACGTCGTAGCTCAGCGCCTTCAGCGGCGAGACGTAGACGACGCGGATGCCGGTGCCGTCCTCGCGCGGCACGGTCGCGAGGCGGTCGAGCGACCAGAGGAACGCGGCGAGCGTCTTGCCGCTGCCGGTCGGGGCGCTGATGAGCGTGTGCTCGCCGGTCGCGATCGCGGGCCAGGCCTGCTGCTGCACGGCCGTCGGCTCCGCGAAGGCGCGGCCGAACCACTCCTGCGTCCGGGGGCTGAAGGTCGAGAGGGGCACGTCGATCCAGGGTACGAGGTACCCGCCCGCGGCCGATCAGGCGTCGCGGATGGCGAGCGCCCTGGCGGGCACGTCGGTGATGACCGCCTCGACGCGCGGGTCGGCCAGGAAGCGGCGCAGCTGGACTTCGTCGTTGACGGTCCAGACGAAGACCGGCAGGCCCGCCTCGGCGGTGCGCCGCAGCGCGCCGAGCGTGGCCAGCGCGTAGTGCATGGCCACGAGGTCGGCGCCGCAGGCGCGCGCCCGCGGGACCGGCGAGAGCTCCGAGAGCCGCGTCTTGACGACCTGGCGCGTGCGGCCGACGCCGACGAGCAGGCCGGCGCGCAGCTCGGGCGGCGCGGTCTGCCGCACCTCGCGCACGACGTCGTCGAGGAACGAGGTGATGACGACGCCGGGCGTGTCGCCGAGCGCCGTCAGGACCCGCGCGACGTAGCCGTCCTCCTTGAGCTCGACGTCGAGCCCGATCCGGCCGCGCGCGAGGTCGACGACCTCCTCCAGCAGCGGCGGGAGGTGGCCGATCGCGGCGCCGATCTCCGCGCGGGTGAGCGCGCCGATCGCGCGGCCGCCGACCGCCGCGTCGTGGAACGCGATCAGCTGGTCGTCACGCGTGCGGCGGACGTCGAGCTCGATCAGGTCGCTGCCGACCGCGATCGCCCGCTCGAAGGCGTCGAGGCTGTTGTCGACGGCCCCGGCGGAGGCGCCGCGGTGGGCGACGACGAGCACGCCGCGCTCAGCCCGCGATCTCGCGCGCGGTGCGCAGGACGTCGTCGAGCATGGCCTCGGTGAGCACGCCGGTGAACGTGTTCTGCTGCGAGGGGTGGTAGGTCCCGAGGAGGACCCAGCCGGAGTTGTCGTCGTCGTACCAGAGCGCGCCGTGGCCGAACTTCGGGCGCGGCCGCGGCGGCGGGTGGCCGAGCGCGGCGCGCAGGCGCAGCGCGCCGTCCCACGCGAACGCGCCGAGGCAGATCACGACGCGGACGTTCGCGACGTGGTCGAGCTCCGCCACCGTCCACGGCAGGCACGTGTCGCGCTCGGTGGGCGTCGGCTTGTTGGCCGGCGGCGCGCAGCGCACGGCGGCGGTGATCCACGCGCCATGGAGCCGCAGGCCGTCGTCGCGACTGACGGACGTCGGCTGGTTCGCGAACCCGGTGCGGTGCAGCGCGGCGAAGAGGAAGTCGCCGCTGCGGTCGCCGGTGAAGACGCGGCCGGTCCGGTTCGCGCCGTGCGCGGCGGGCGCGAGGCCGAGGATCAGGACGCGCGCGGCCGGGTCGCCGAAGCCGGGGATCGGGCGGCCCCAGTAGTCATCGTCCTTGAAGGCGGCGCGCTTCTCGCGCGCGACCTGCTCGCGCCACGCAACGAGCCGCGGGCAGCGGCGGCACGTCGTGACCTCCGCCTCCAGCGCGGCGAGGCCCGGGTCGCTCATGCGGCCTGCTGCAGGATCCCCGGGATCCGGACCGGCATCCGGCTCACCCAGCCTGCTGGAGGATCCCCAGCATGAGCCGCTCGATGACCGGCTCCAGCTCGCGGATGTCGCCCGGGTTGCGCGTGCGCAGCTGGCGCGAGGCCAGCTCGACGATCGCGCCGACGCACGCGAACGCGTCGTCGCGCGAGGCGAAGCGCGGCGCGCCGTACCTGGGGGCGATGCGCTCGTTGTCGCGGTGGATGGCGTCGGCGAACGCGTCGAGGATCGCGTCGCGCCGCTCGGTCGCGCGTGGGCCCGCGCCGATGATCTCGACGAGCAGCGTCTGCGCCGCGTCCGGCCACTCGGCGAGCGTGCGCAGGAACGCGCGCGTGCCGCCGGCGAGGTGCTCGGGGTAGGTCGCGCTCTCCTGCTCGGAGGCGAGCGCCATCTGCCGCATGACCTCGGTGGCGGCCTCGTCGAAGAGCGCGAGGATCGCCTCCTCCTTGTTGGCGAAGTGCTCGTAGAACGTCGCCTTCGACATCCCGGCCTCGCGGCTGATCGCCTCGGCCGTGGCGTCGGCGAAGCCGCGCTTGGCGAAGACGGTCGCGGCCGCCTCGAAGAGCCGGCGGCGCTGGACCGTGAGGCGCACCTCCAGCGGCGGGGCGTGGCGCCCGCGCGGGACGACGGTCGGGGCGGTGCTGCGGGCGGGGTCGGAGTCGGCCATGCGAGGACAGATCCTAGATAGGCTCCAGGCCGATGGCCGCCCCCACCCGACTTCTCGCGCTGCTCGCGGCGCTTCCGCTCGCCCTCGGCGCGTGCGGCCAGACCTCCAAGGACTCCGCCGGCGACTTCCAGGGCGACCAGAAGGCGGTGGCCCAGACCGTCGAGGACCTCCAGTCCGCCAGCCGCAAGCACGACGGCAAGAAGATCTGCGCCGACCTGCTCGCGCCGGCGCTCGTGGCGAAGATCAAGACGGCCTCGGCGGGCGCCTGCGACAAGGTCGTCAAGGACGCGCTCGACGACGCCGACTCCTACGAGCTGCAGGTCCAGAAGGTCACGATCTCGGGCGCGACCGCCAACGCCGTCGTGAAGTCCGAGGGCGGCGACAAGGACCGCGTCGACACGCTGCAGCTGCTCAAGGTCGGCAGCGCGTGGAAGATCGCGACGCTCGGCGCGTCGTAGCGCGGGCGCTGGGCCAGCTGGCTCCGTACTCCGATTGACCACGTCGCGCACGGCGCCTAGCGTCGAGCGCGATGCCGATCACCTTCGTCACCCTCGGCCCGGAAGGGACCTGCCACGAGCGCGCCGTCCGCAACTACGCGCGCTTCCAGGGCATCGAGGACGTCGAGCTCGACCTGATCACGGACTTCTTCGACGGCCTGGAGCGGATCCGCGGCCGCGAGGACGCGTTCCTCGTCCAGTGCAGCGCGCACCCGAAGGTCCACGAGATCACCGAGAAGCGCTGCGACGAGGTCTTCGTGGTCGACACCTTCATCTACCCGACCAAGTCCCTGGCGATCCTGGCGCGCCGCGGCCTCGACGGCCCGCCGCGCTCGCTCGGGATCGTCGAGGCGACCGAGGGCTACGTCGACCTCTCCGAGTGGGAGGTCAAGGTCCCGCAGATCTCCAAGCCGCTGGCCGCCCAGGCGCTGCTGCGCGGCGAGTTCGACGCGGCGCTCACGCACTCCGAGTGGCTCGAGACCCACCCCGACGAGCTCGAGCTCGTCCGGATGATCGGCGAGGTCGACACGACCTGGGTCGTCTACGGCACCACGAAGCGCTTCGCCGGCGAGGTGATCGGGATCCCCTCGCCGGAGCTCTATCGCGAGGCGGTGGTGCTCCAGGCCAGCGGCCGCTTGTAGTGGCGCTCGTAGTACTCGCGGAACTCCGCCGAGTCGATGATCGGCCGCCACCAGGACGCGGTGTCGCGGTACCACGAGAGCGTCCGCTCGAGGCCCTCCTCGAAGTCGACCTGCGCCTCCCAGCCCAGCGCCCGGACCTTCTCGGAGCCCAGCGAGTAGCGGCGGTCGTGGCCCTGGCGGTCCTCGATGAACTTGATCAAGGACTTGTCCTTGCCCGTGTGGGACAGGATGCCGTCGACGACGTCGAGGTTGGTGGACTCGGTCGGGCCGCCGACGTTGTAGACCTCGCCGGGGGCGCCGTCGGCCAGCACCTTGGTGATGCCGCGGCCGAAGTCCTCCACGAAGAGCCAGTTGCGGACGTTGAGCCCGTCGCCGTAGACGAGCAGGTTGTCGTCGTGCAGGGCGCTGAGCATCATCAGCGGGATCAGCTTCTCGGGGTACTGGTAGGGCCCGTAGTTGTTGGAGCCGCGCGCGATGACGGCCTCCAGCCCGTAGGTGTGGAAGTAGGACTGGACGAGCAGGTCGCCGCCGGCCTTCGAGGCCGAGTACGGCGAGGACGGCACGATCGGCGACTCCTCCGTGAACGAGCCCTCCTCGATCGACCCGTACACCTCGTCGGTCGAGATCTGCACGTAGCGGGCGACGTCGCGCTCGCGCGCGCCCTCGAGCAGCGTGAGCGTGCCGCGGACGTTGGTGTCCACGAACGCCTGCGGGCCGCTGATCGAGCGGTCGACGTGCGACTCGGCGGCGAAGTTCACGATCGCGTCGACGCCGTCGCCGAGCGCCTCGGCGACCTTCGCCGCGTCCTGGATCTCGCCGTGGACCAGCGGGACGCCGAGGTCGTGCAGGTTCTCCGGGCGGCCGGCGTAGGTCAGCGCGTCGAGGACGACGACGTCGTCGCCGAAGTCGTTCACGCGCTGGCGGACGAAGTTGGAGCCGATGAACCCGGCCCCACCGCAGACGAGCAGCTTCACGATCCGTTCTCCCTCTCGTTCAAGTACTGCGCGACGCCGTCCTGCCAGGCGGGCAGGCGCGGGGTCTCGTCGCGCTCGGTGGCCAGGACGCTCCACGCCGGCCGCGGGGCCGGACGCCGGAACTCCGCGGCCGTGGTCTCGTCGACGCGCGTGGTCAGGCCGGCGAGGCGGTAGAGCTCGACGGTCAGCGCGTGCCAGGAGCACTGGCCGCCGCCCGCGGTGTGGAAGACGCCGACGGCGTCGGAGGCCGCGAGGTCGAGCAGCGCCGGCGACAGGTGGCCGGTCCAGGTGGGCGAGCCGACCTGGTCGGTCACCACGGCGACCGCGTCGCGCGCGGCGCCGGCGTTCAACATGGTGTCGGGGAAGCTCTTGCCGCCGACCCCGAAGAGCCACGCGGTGCGCGCGATGGCGTGGTCGGGGTTGTGGCCCGCGATCGCGACCTCGCCCGCGAGCTTCGTCCGCCCGTAGGCGCCGAGCGGGGCGGTCGGGTCGGACTCGACGTAGGGGCGACCGGTGAGCGTCCCGTCGAAGACGTAGTCGGTGGAGACCGCGACGATCCGCGCCCCGAGCATCGCCGCGGCGGCGGCGACGTTGGCCGACGCGTCGGCGTTGACGCGCAGCGCGGTGGCCTCGTCGGCCTCGGCGCCGTCGACGTCCACGAACGCCGCGCAGTGCACGACGGCGTCGGGCGTGTGCTCCTCCAGGAGGTCCTGCGCGACGGCCGGGTCGGTGAGGTCGCCGTCGGCCAGGTCGACGCCGATGGCGTCCCAGCCGCGCGCGGCGGCGTCGGCCACGACGCGGTGGCCGAGCATCCCGGCCGCGCCTGTGACGAGGACCCTCACAGGATCGTGATCTCGGAGTTGTCGCCCACCATGAAGCGGAACGCGCGGGGCTGCTGGTCGCTGCGGGAGATGTGGACGTTGCGGCCGAGCAGCGACGACTCCATGCGGCCGTCGAGGCCGCGGACCGACGAGCCCGCCAGCAGGATCGAGTGCTCGACCTCGGCGTTCTCGACCGCGCAGCCCTCGCCGATCGCGGTGTACGGGCCGATGTAGCAGTCGGTCAGCACGGCGCCCGCGCCGATGATCGCGGGGCCGCGGACGGTGGCGCGCGTGAGCGTCGCGCCCTCCTCGATCACCACGCGGCCCTCGGTGGCGGAGTCGATCAGCTCGCCGTCGACGCGGTGCTCCATGCGATCGAGGACCAGGCGGTTGGCCTCGAGCATGTCGTCGAGGCGGCCGGTGTCCTTCCACCAGCCCTGGACGATGTGCGGCTCGACGCGGCGGCCGCTGTCGACGAGGTGCTGGATCGCGTCGGTGATCTCCAGCTCGCCGCGGGGCGAGGGGTCGATCGCGCGCGCCGCGTCGTGGATCAAGGGCATGAACATGTAGACGCCGACGAGCGCGAGGTTCGTCTTGGGCTCCGGCGGCTTCTCCGCGAGGGCGACGACGCGGTCGCCGTCGAGCTCGGCGACGCCGAAGTGCTCGGGGTCCGGGACCGGCGTGAGCAGGATCAGCGCGTCGGGCTCGTTGGCCTTGAACGCGGTGACGAGGTCGATGATCCCGCCCTGCAGCAGGTTGTCGCCCAGGTACATGACGAACGGCGAGTCGCCGAGGAACGGCTCGGCGGTCAGGACGGCGTGGGCCAGGCCCGCGGGCTCGTCCTGCAGGATGTAGGTGATCTTGACCCCGAAGGCGCTGCCGTCGCCGGCGACCTCCTTGATCTCCTCGCCGGTCTCGGGGGCGATGATGATCCCGATCTCCTCGATGCCCGCCTTGGCCATCGCGTCGATGCCGTAGAAGAGCACCGGCCGGTTGGCGACCGGCACGAGCTGCTTGGCGCTCGTGTGCGTGATGGGGCGCAGGCGCGTGCCCTTGCCCCCGGACAGGATCAGGCCCTTGAGCGGCTGCATCAGTAGACGTTCCCCAGCTTGCGGTGGTCCCAGGTGGCGCGGGTGCGCTCGACGAACTCGAGGCCGACGCGCTTGGCGGCCTGCTTCTGCACCATCTCCCGGACCTCCGGGGCGACCTCGCCCGCGGCGCCGCCGTAGCGGGCGAAGATCTCCAGCCCCAGGTCGGTGACGAGCTCGACGTCGCGGTGGATCGTGACCTCGGCCTCGATCATCACCCCGCGCAGCTCCGGGTACTGGTCGCGCCCGGCCTCGACCTGCAGCGTCGCCCGGGGGTCGCGCTCCAGGTTCTTGGTCTTCTGGGACTTGGCGAAGGTCCACGCCCAGAGGCGTCCGTCCCGCACCACGTACCAGAGCGGCATGAGGTGCGGCCACCCGCGCGGCCCGAAGGTCGCGCACGTGACGATGCGCTCCTCGTCGAGGAACGCGAGGCACTCCGCCTCGTCCATCGTGATCTGATCGCGTCGGCTCACCGGCGCAGGAGGCTAACGGGCGCGGGCCGGCGAAGCCTGGCCGGACGGTCAGCGAACGGCAAGCTGGAGGCGATCCACGGCGGCGCGGACGGCCTCGCGGGCCTCCGGCGGCGAGAGGACCGCGGCGTCGCCCGCCTCGGCGAGCACCTCGCGCACGAGCCAGTCGGTGCCCTTGTAGGGCAGCTCGACGACGACCGAGCCGTCGGCGAGCGTCAGCGCGACCTCGCGCTGCTCGCGCGACCAGCGCGCGCGCTCCGGGGAGATCCAGACGCGGGCGACGCGGGAGGCCTCGACCAGGCCGGTGCTCGGCCAGCCCGCGACGTCGGAGGCCGGGTCGACCTCGGGTCGCGGCGTGAAGGAGACGTCGAGGACCTCGGCGGTCTTCACGCGGTCCAGCCGGAAGTGGCGGACGGCCTCGCGCGCCGGGTCGTAGGAGGCGACGTACCAGCCCTCGCGGCCGTTGATCAGCGCGTAGGGCTCGACGACGCGCTCGGAGAAGACGTCCTCGTTGGCCTTGTAGTACTCGAGGCGCAGCTGGCGGCAGTCGGAGATCGCGCGCGAGACGACGCGGGCGATCGCGGAGTCGTCCCCGGCGCCGGAGGCGACCTGGAGGCCCTGCTCCATCGGGTCGGCGCCGAGCGCGGCGACGATCTTGTCGCGAGCGGAGTTCAGCGCGCCCTCGGGCAGGTGGTCGCCGATCAGGTCGATCGCGGCGATCAGGGCCTTGGCCTCGACCGGCAGCAGCCGGGCCGGGCGGGCGAAGTTGTCGGAGTACGGCTCGGGGTCGACCTCGATCGTCCCGTCGTCGTGGACCTCGGCGTAGAGGACGTAGGAGCCGCCGCCGAAGTTGACGACGTTCAGCACGTTGACGTCCTCGCGCAGCTCGGCGTCGGAGACCTGCAGGGCCTCGCAGACGTCGGTGAAGCGCAGGCGCTCGTTGGCGCGGCCGGCCTGGATCAGGATCGACGCGAGCGTGACGAGGCGCGCGAAGCGCTCGGGGCGGATCGCGGTCTCGCGCTTGGCGCCGGCGGGCTCGACGACCTCGTCGACCTCCTCGGCGGGAACGACGGCGGCCAGCTCGAGCTCGCCGGTGTGGCGCTCGTGCAGCAGCTCGACGCGCTCGGCGAGCTCGGTCACCAGCTCGTCGGGGGCGAGGATCCGGGCGTGCTCGCCGAGCCGCAGCGCCCAGGCCGCGAGCTGCCGGACGGAGGCGTACTCGGTGGTGAACGTCATGTCGCCGGAGCCGTCCTCGGCCTTGGCGATCGTCCCGAAGCGGCCGAAGTGGCGCTCGACCTGCCAGGCGATGCGCTCGGAGATCCAGACCTCGGCGGTGCCGACGGTCTCGCCGAACTGCCAGTCGGCGCGCGTGGCGTAGGAGCGCGGGTCGAAGTCGGTGGGGCGCTTGAAGTCGTGCTCGGCCTTGGTCGCGTAGGCGACCTTGCCGCGGATCCGCGAGAGGCGGAAGACGCGGATCGCGTCGCGCTCGTGCGAGCGGCCGAGGAGGTAGAACTGGCCGCCCTGGAAGAGCAGGTGGTAGGGGTCGACCTTGCGGGCGCCGACCGCGTCGCGCTCCATCGTGTAGTAGTCGAAGGTGATGGTCTTGTTGCGGAAGATCGCCGTCTCGATCTTCGCGAGGCGCTGCGAGAGGTCGTGGCCGCCGGCGCTGGCGGTGACCCCGAGCGCGATCGAGCCCTGGTCGGGCGAGCTCAGCGGGCTCGGGCGGCCCCACGAGATCTGCTGGAGCGCGAGCCGCAGGGGCTCGGCGTAGGCGAACTCGCCGTCGAGCAGCGTGAGGGCGAACTGGAGGCTCGCGAGCTCCTCGTCGGTGAAGGCGATGGCGGGGAGGTGGAAGTTCTCGGGCCGCAGGGAGTAGTTCTCCTGCTCGGCCACGCCGTCGGCGGGCTTCTCGACGGTCAGCTGGATCCCCAGCGACTCCAGCTCCGCGCGGTCGGCGTAGAAGCGGCGGGCGAAGGCGTCCTCGTTCATGCCGCTGTAGCCCTCGACGTCGCGCCGGATCTCCAGCGCGGTGACCGGACGACGTTCCGCCATGAGGTACGAGATGAGCGAGAGCTGACGGATGAGCTTCTCGGTGTCCTTCGCCATAGGCACACGACGATACGGCCCCCGCCCCGGGGATGGGCCGTCCGTTGCAGAACTCCCCGCGCTCTTTCCGCAGATTCGGTACGAGGACGCTGAGTCTCGGCGCAACGCGTACGCGCTGGTCCGGGCGTGTACGGTTCGGCCCTCATGACCAAGCTCGTGATCGTCGACGACCACGAGGCCCTCCGCGAGGGCCTGGTCGCACTGCTGCAGCACGGGGGCCTGGAAGTCGTGGGTGCCGCGGGGAACGTCGCGGCCGGCGTCGACCTCGTCGACCACGCCGAGCCCGACGTCGCGATCGTCGACATCCAGCTCCCGGACGGCAGCGGGATCGACCTGACGCGCGAGCTGCTCGCCCGCCGGCCCGACCTCGGGGTCATCCTGTACACGGGCGACAGCGACGCCGAGCTGCTCTACGACGGCCTCGACTCGGGCGCCCGCGGCTATGCCCTGAAGGCCGGCTCGATGGACGAGCTGATGGCCGCGATCGAGCGCGTGGCGAACGGCGGCTCGTACGTCGACCCGCGCCTGGACCGCATCCTGCTCTCGCCGCGCGCGACCGCCCACGTGCCGCAGCTCTCGCCGCGCGAGCGCGAGATCATGCACCTGATGGCCGAGGGCATGACCGCGGAGGCGATCGGCGACAAGATCAGCGTCTCGGTCGAGACGGTGCGCACCCACGTGCGCAACGTGATCCGCAAGCTCCAGGCGCGCAACCGCGTCCACGCGATCGCGATCGCGCTCGAGCGCGGCGAGATCGCCCTGGACTCCACCCGCGACGAGCGATGAGCGCGGGCGGCGACTGGCCGGCCGACCCGAACGAGCGCCTCGCTCGGCTCGTCCACGACCTCCGCACGCCGCTGACGATCGTGCAGGGCTTCGCGGAGCTGCTCGACCGCGGGGCCGTGACGCTCGACGAGGAGCGCCGCGCCGAGTACCTCGGCCGCATCGCGCAGGCGGGCCGCGAGATGAAGGAGATCCTCGACGACGAGCGCGAGGACCGGATCTCGGCGGAGCTGCGGTCGGAGCACTGACCTGTCGGCGCTCAGCGCGGACCGCGCTCGCGCCGCCCGCCCTACGCCGCCTGCGACCGGCGGCGGTCCTCGGCCGTGATCGGCGCCGCCGACGTGCCGGCGGAGCCGAAGTAGGCGCCGCCGCCGATCGCGCGGTCGAAGCCGGACCAGACCTGGCCGGGCGGCAGCTCCTTCTCGAGGCGGTCGAAGGAGCCGAGGCGGCCGCCGAGGTTGTCGATCATGTGCACCAACGTGGCCTCGCGGGTGGCGGGGACGACGGGCGAGCCGTGCTCGAGCGCGCCGTGATGGCTCAAGATGATGTGCAACACGCTCTGGGCCAGCTCGCCGGGGAAGCCGGGCAGGTCCTCGATGACGCGGCGGACGCGGTAGTAGCCGAGCGGGATCTCGCCCTGCAGGCGGCCGTCGTCGGTCAGGTCGATCGGCGCGTCGCAGGTGTAGGCCTCCAACTTGCCGATGTCGTGCAGCAGCGCGCCGGTCACCGCGACGTCGCGGTCGATCCCCGGGAAGGTCGCGCTGATCGCGCTCACCGCCTGCGCGACCGTGAGGCAGTGCTCGAGCAGCCCGTGCAGGTAGGCCTGGTGGTAGCGCTTCGCGGCCGGCGCGATGCGGTAGAGCGCCCATGTCTCGGAGCCCTCGCCGAAGAAGGTGTCCAACAACCGGCGCAAGTGCGGGTCCTGCACGGTGGCGAGCAGCTCGCGGAAGTCGGCCTCCATGTGGTCGACGCGGCGCGGCGGGCCGTCGTGCAGGTCGAGCGGCTCGAACGTCCCGTCCAGCGCGGGCTTCAGCTGCAGGATCGCGATCTGCGCGCCCCAGCGCTGGTGGACCTCGTAGCGCCCGACGACGTGCACGGGCGAGCCCGCGCGGCAGAGCTCGAGGGCCTGCGCGACGTCGTCCCAGATCATCGCGGGGACCCCGCCGGTGCGGTCGCCGAGCACGACCTTCAGGAACTCGCCGCCGTCCCGGCGCTGGCGCCGGTCGGCCTCCCGGACCAGGAGCACCTGGTCGAGGTCGGAGCCGTGCTGGAGGTCACGAACGAGCACGGCGGCAAGGTGACACGACGAGCGGACGGACCACGGCCCCTGCGCAGTCTTGTCACACGTTCGTCGCGAATTGTGGAACAATCGTCGCGATGTCGCGCCTCCAGGTCCTCCTCGCCGCGGTGTGCTTCGGCACCACCGGCACCGCGCAGGCCCTCGGGCCCGACGCGTCGGCGGTGACGGTCGGCGCGGTGCGGATCGCGGTGGGGGCGGTGCTGCTGCTGGTGGTGGCGCGGGTGGTCGAGGGACGGCGGGGGACGGTCCCCGCGGCGCCCGCGGCGGGCCACCAGCGCTCGGCGGGGACAGTCCCCCGGGGCCCGCAGTCGTCGAGGGGGACGGTCCCCCGATCGCGCGGGGCGGTCGCCGCCGGCGCGCTCGGCGTCGCCGCCTACCAGCTGTGCTTCTTCGCGGCCGTCAAGGACACGGGCGTCGCCGTCGGCACCGTCGTCGCGCTCGGCTCGGCCCCCGCGCTCGCGGGCGCGGGCGGGTGGCTGCTCGACCGCCGCGTCCCCGACCGCGCGTGGGCGCTCGCCACCGGCCTCGCCTGCGCCGGCGTCGCGACGCTCGCGCTCGCGGGCGGGGGCTCGGAGGTCAGCGCGCCCGGCGTCGCGCTCGCGGTCGGCGCGGGCGCCGCCTACGCGACGTTCACGCTCGCCTCCAAGCGCCTGCTCGACCAAGGCCACCATGTCGAGCCGGTGATGGCGCGCCTCTTCGGCCTCGGCGCGATCCTGCTCGTCCCTGTCCTGCTCCTCGGCGACCTCCACTGGGTCACGACCGCCGGCGGCGCGGCGATGGCGCTCTGGCTCGGCGCCGTCCCGACCGCGATCGCCTACCTGCTCTTCGCCAGCGGCCTGCGCCACCTGCACGCCAACGAGGTCGCGACGCTCACGCTCGCCGAGCCCGTCACCGCCGCGCTGCTCGGCGCGGTCGTCCTCGGCGAGCGCCCCGGCGCGGTCGCCATCGCCGGCATCGTCGCGATCCTCGCCGGCCTCGCGGTCCTCGCGACCCCCACGAAGGCGCCCCGGCCGCTCGAGGTCGTCGCGTGAGCCCCACCGCCGTCGACCGCGTCGCCGCGACGCTGCGCGAGCAGATCCTCGACGCCCAGCTCGCCGCGGGCACGCGCCTCGTCGAGGCCGACCTCGTGGAGCTCCACGGCGCCGCGCGCCACACCGTCCGGGCGGCCCTGCGTGCGCTCGCCGACGAGGGCCTCGTCACGATCGCGCCCCATCGCGGCGCGCGCGTCGCCGGCCTCGACGCCGACGCGATCGTCGCCCTCTACGAGCTCCGCGCCGCGCTCGAGGTCGAGGCCGCGCACCTCGCGCTGGCCAAGCACGGCGACGTCCTGCCGCCCTCGGTCCACGAGGCCGCCGAGGTCCTCGCGCGCGCCTGCCGCCGCGCCCGCCCCGGCTGGCCGACCGTCTCGCGCGCGCACGCCGACCTCCACACCGCGCTCGTCCGCGCCGCCCGCTCGCCGCGGATCGAGGCCGTCCACGACCGCCTCACCGCCCAGACCCGCCTGTTCCTGCTCCAGGTCCGCCCGCACTACACCTTCGCCCGCCTGGCCGAGGAGCACCTGCGGCTGATCGACGACCTCGAGGCCCACGGCCCGGACGTCCTGCGGCTGCACCTGCGCGCCGCCGCGGGCTCGGTCGTGGACGGCGTCCTCCGCGCCTGAGACGGCTCCGCGGTTGCGTGCCGCCGCCCGGGGTAGTTCACTCGGCAACGATGAGCACCCCGAATCACAGCCCGGACCCCCGTCGCTGGTGGACGCTCGGCGCCGTCTGCGTCGCCACGTTCATGCTGCTGCTCGACGTGACGATCGTCAACGTCGCGCTCCCCGACATCCAGGAGGACCTCAAGTCCTCGTTCCAGGACCTCCAGTGGGTGGTCGACGCCTACGCGCTGACGCTCGCCGCGTTCCTGCTCACCGCGGGCGCGCTGGCCGACCGCCTCGGGCGGCGGCGGATCTTCATCGGCGGCCTCGGGCTCTTCACGCTCGCCTCGCTGCTCTGCGGGCTGTCGACCTCGCCGACGACGCTGAACCTCGCCCGCGCGCTGCAGGGCGTCGGCGGCGCGGCGATGTTCGCGACCTCGCTCGCGCTCCTCGCCGCCGCGTTCCAGGGCCGCGAGCGCGGCACCGCGCTCGGGATCTGGGGCGCGACGACCGGCGCCTCGGTCGCCGTCGGGCCGCTCGTCGGCGGCGTGCTGGTGGAGCACGTCAGCTGGCAGTCGATCTTCTACGTGAACATCCCGATCGGCCTCGCCGCGATCGCCGTGACGCTGCGGATGGTCAGCGAGAGCCGGGACCCGGACCCGGCGCCGATCGACTGGGCGGGCCTGATCACGTTCTCGGCCGCGCTCTTCGCGCTCGTCTTCGGCCTCGTGCGCGGCAACGCGACCGGCTGGGGGAGCGGGCAGATCGTCGCGCTGCTGATCGGCGCGGTCGTGCTGCTGATCGTCTTCGTGCTCGTCGAGCGCCGCCAGGAGCGCCCGATGCTCGACCTCACGCTCTTCCGCAAGCCGACGTTCGTGGGCGTCTCGCTCGTCGCGTTCTGCCTCTCGTCCTCGATCTTCGCCATGTTCCTGTACTTGACGTTGTTCATGCAGAACATCCTCGGCTACGGCCCGCTCGAGGCCGGCCTGCGCTTCCTGCCGATCACCGTGCTGTCGTTCTTCGCCGCGGCGGTCTCGGGCAACCTCACCGAGCGCGTGCCGGTCCGCCTGCTGCTCGCGACGGGGCTCGGCCTCGTCGGCGTCGGCCTCCTGCTCATGACCGGGCTCGACGAGCACTCCAAGTGGACCGCGCTGCTGCCGGGCTTCCTGCTCAGCGGCGTCGGCGTCGGCCTCACCAACCCGGCGATCGCCTCGGCCGCCGTCGGCGTGGTGGACCCGCGCCGGGCCGGGATGGCCTCGGGCGTCAACAGCACGTTCCGGCAGGTGGGGATCGCGACCGGGATCGCGGGCCTCGGCGCGATCTTCCAGGCGACCGTCTCCTCGAAGATCACCGACGCGCTGCGCGACGCGGGCACGCAGCGGCCGCCCGGCGCCAAGCTGCCGCCCGCGGAGGTCCTCGCGCAGGGCAACCCGAAGGTGCTCGGCGCGCTGCACGACCCGTTCGTGATCGGCTGGACCGGCGCGCTGAACGAGATCCTCGTCATCGCCGCGGTCATCGCGCTGGCCGGCGCGGTCGCGGCCGCGGTGCTGATCCGCAGCCGGGACTTCGTCGCCCACGGCGGCCCGCCGGCGGGAGCGCCGGCGCCCGCGCCCGGCCCGGCCCCGGGCGGCTGATGCGCGAGCCGCTGGTCGAGCACCGCCTCACCCTCGGGGGCGTGGCGACGCGCGCGCTGGAGCTCGAGGGCGACGGGCCGCCGCTCGTGCTCCTGCACGGCTTCGCGGACTCGGCCGACACGTGGCGCCGGTCCCTCGACCTGCTCGCGCGCCACGGCCGGCGCGCGCTCGCCGTCGACCTCCCGGGCTACGGCGCGGCGGACCCGCTGGCGCGCGAGGGCAGCGTCCTGGACCAGTACCGCGCGTTCGCGCGCGCCACCGTCGAGCACGCCAGCGCCGAGGCCGGCGGGGCGGACGTCGTGTTGTGCGGGAACTCGCTCGGCGGCGCCGTCGCGCTGCGCGCGGGCGAGGAGGACGACCTGCCGCTGGCCGCGGTCGTCCCGGTCGCGCCCGCGGGGCTCGACATGCCCGGCTGGTTCCGGATCATCGAGCGCGACCCGTTCGTCCGCGCGCTGCTCGCCGCGCCCGTGCCGCTGCCGGAGGTCGTCGTCCGCTCGGTCGTCGGCCAGGCCTACCGCGCGCTGGCCTTCGCCGCGCCGCGCAGCGTCGCCCGCGAGGTCGTCGGCTCGTTCACCGCGCAGCTGCGCTCGCGCGACGCGGTCGCCACCGTCCTCGCGAACGGCCGCCGGCTGCTGCCCGAGCTGCACGGCTGCTTCACGCTCGGCGACGTGCGCGTGCCGGTCCTGCTGATCTGGGGCGACCGCGACCGGATGGTCACGCACGAGGGCGCGCGCCATGTCCTGGAGGCGCTGCCGGACACGACCTACGCGCTGCTCGACGGCGTCGGCCACTGCCCGCAGGTCGAGGCGCCGCAGCGCTTCGTCGCGGCGCTCGAGGACTTCACGGCGACGCTGACGGCGGACGCCGCGCACTGATCCGCCACAATGAAGGGCTCCCCGTGCCCTCGTTGCCGCTGCTCCCCACCCCCGACCGCGTCGCCCACGCCGCGGCCAACGCCTTCGACATGGTCTTCAAGGGCGGCGTCGCCGACCTCCGGCGCACGCCCGCCCGGATCATCGACGAGCGCCCGCAGGGGACGATCTTCCAGTACCTCGCGCCGGAGGAGCGCACGCGCCACCTGCCCGTGCTGCTCGTCCCGCCGCTGGCGGCGCCGCCGATCTGCTTCGACCTGCGCCGCGGCTGCTCGATGGCCGAGCACCTGCTCGGGCTCGGGCACCCGACCTTCATGGTGGACTACGGGTCGATCGCGTTCTCCGACCGCGACCTCGGGCTCGAGCACTGGGTGCAGGACGTCCTGCCGCGGGCGATCGAGCAGGTCTCCGAGCACGCGGGCGGGCAGCCGGTGCAGGTGGTCGGCTGGTGCCTGGGCGGGATCATGTCGCTGTTGGCGCTGGCCGCCCGGCCCGAGCTGCCGGTCAACTCCATCGCCGCGGTCGCCAGCCCGTTCGACTTCGCGCAGCTGCGGCTCTTCGCGCCGATCCGCGGGATGGCGAACATCACCAACGGCTTCTTCGGGACGGCCGTCTACCGCGCGCTCGGCGGCGCGCCCGCGCCGATCGTCAAGCGCATGTTCCAGCTCTCGACGCTCGACAAGTACCTCACCAAGCCCGTCGCGATGGCCACCAACCTGCACGACCGCGACTTCCTCGCGCAGGTCGAGGCGGTCGACGACTTCATCGACAACATGCACGCCTACCCCGGGCGGACCATGGGCCAGCTCTACCACCAGTTCTTCCGCGTCAACGACCTGGCGGACGGCCGCCTCTCGCTGGGCGACCACGCGATCGACCTCGCCGACGTCCGCGTGCCCGTCCTCGCGGTCGCGGGCCAGGCCGACACGCTGGCGCCGCGCGCCGCGGTCCACCACGTCGGCCCGCTGCTCACGGGCGCGCCCGAGGTCCAGCTGAAGACCGGGCCGGGCGGCCACCTGGGCGTCCTGACCGGCCGCGCCGCCGCGAAGACGACGTGGCGCTGGATCGACGAGTTCTTCGCGCGCAACGAGGGCAAGGCGCCGATGGCCGCCGCCGCATGAAGCGTTGCGGAGCGCCGCACATCTGACGCTACCCTCGACCGCCATGTCGCGCGCCCGTGTCCTCCTCGCCCTGCTCGTCCTCGCCCTCGTGGCGGCCGTCCCCGCCGTCGCCTCGGCGCAGAAGAAGGACCCGACGAACGTCCCGGCCGGCGTCGCCGCCGGCGGCGTGGACCTCTCGGGCCTGACGCTCGCCGACGCGCAGGCGCGCCTGGAGGCCACCGTGGGCGCGAAGGTCAACGCGGACCTGGTCCTCGGCGCCGCGGGCAAGCCGTGGACGCTGAAGGCGGCCGACGCGAAGCTGAAGTTCGACGCGCTGACGACCGCCAAGCGCGCGCTGCGCGCCAAGGCGCCGGGCGACGTCGGCCTCAAGCTCGGCCACTCGAAGCTCGCGGTCCGCGCCTGGGTGGCCGGCGTCGCGGCCAAGGTGGGCAAGGCCCCCAAGAACGCGACCGTGAAGATCACGCTCACCCACATCTACCGCACGCGCGCCACGCACGGCCGCGCGCTGGACCAGGCCGGGGTCGCCAAGCAGATCGACGCCGCGCTCGACGACGGCGTCACGGCCCCGCGCACCGTGCACACCGCGCTGAAGAAGACCTCGCCGGCGGTCAACGTCAACGACCTCAAGAAGCTCTACGGCACGGTCATCACGGTCGACAAGGCCCACTTCAAGCTGCGCCTCTTCAAGGGCCTCAAGTTCAGCAAGTCCTACATGGTCGCCGTCGGCCAGCCCGCCTACCCGACGCCCAGCGGCCAGTTCCACATCGTCAACAAGCAGGTCGACCCTGTGTGGTCGGTCCCGAACTCCCCGTGGGCCGGTGAGCTCCAGGGCACCACCGTCGACGGCGGCTCCGCCGCCAACCCGCTGAAGGCCCGCTGGATGGGGATCATCAACGGCGTCGGCATCCACGGCACCGGTGAGGACTCCTCCATCGGCTCCGCCGCCTCCCACGGCTGCATCCGCATGCACGTCGCGGACGTCAAGGACCTGTACCCGCGCGTCCCGGTGGGGACGACGGTGCTGATCAGGTAGAGGGGGCGGCAACACGACGTCTCGTGTTGCCTGTCGGCTCTAGACGCCCAGGTCGATCAGCAGTACTAATCGATCACATCTACACATGGTCGGCATCGCGTGATCGGCTCGTGCAGGGCATAGGTCGTGCTGGTCGAAGGTGCTTGTCCGTTTCGCTCGCGATGGCCTGACGAGAACTGAAAGGACGCAAGATGCACCGACGTGCGATCGCGTGGATCTCCGCTGCTGCACTCGGAGCCGTCGTGTCCGGCGACTCCGCCTCGGCGGCGACGCTGTTCACCACGAGTGCACACACGACGACAGTCTCCGTCGGCGCGGCGGCGAGCGCGACGGCAACATCACCACTCGTCCTGACTTCAGCCACTTCCGTGCTCAACACCTGCACCTCGTCCACGTTGAACATGACGGTGGATCAGAACAGCGGCGGCACGGTGTCGGCGCTGATCACCTCAGGCTCGTATGCGGTGTGCGCCCCCTTCTCGATGTCCTTCACTGGGACGTCGAAGAAGATCATCACCGGTTCACCGATCACGGTCGCAGGGATGACTTTCTGGACGCAGGTGACGGTGAAGCACTGGGCCCTCGACCTCTTCAACCAGAACTACACTGGCGACATCGTGAGCGGAGTGACGGTTTCTCAGCCGCACGCCTCAGGTCCGATGTGCATCAGGTTCAGTGACGCTGGGACGGTCTCGGGTCCGTTGACGGGGAACGGGCGGCTCGACGGGAACTACTGCTTCACCGGCGCCAGCAGCGGCTGGTCGCTCGGGTAGGCCGACGAGGGATCTGTGCGTGGGGCGCTGCATACGCGGTGCCCCGCGCCGCACGTGAAGGTCGTGATCGCGAGGAGATCAAGGCCTGGGCGTGCGCGCGGTGATCGCGGAGGCCGAGGCGCGGCTCGGCGCGCTCGCGCGGGGGTGGTCGTGACGCTCAACGACGAGGTCGCCCCCGAGCACCTCGAGGTCCAGGCCGCCGACGAGCCGTCCCTTACCTGCCAGCCCATCGACACCGGCGAGGGCGTCCGTGCGATCGCGCCCCATCTCGCCGAGTCGAAGCGTCCGTGCTGCCCGTCGGCTCTGGCCCTGGGCCACGCCGATCACTATCAAGTGCTTAGCACTTTCGAGTGTCGTCGGCCGTGAGGGCTTCTCGCTGGGTCGGCTCCCTCCACTGCCGGCCGGCGGCTGCCGGCGGCCTCCGAAAGGATCTTCACCATGCGCACCCGCGCGATCATGCTGGCCCTCGCCGTCGCCGCGGCCCTCGGCGCTGGTGCCGGCGGTGCCTCGGCGGCGACCCTGTTCACCACGAGCGCCCACTCGGCGACGGTCGCCACCGGTTCAGCGTTCAGCGCGACGGCGACGTCGCCATGGACTCTGACTTCCGCCACTTCGCTGTTGAACTTCTGCTCGTCCTCGAGCCTCGCCGGCACGGTGACGACGAACTCCGGTGGGACGGTCGCGGGCAACATCTCCTCCGGCTCGCTCTCGGGTTGCGCCCCCCTCATCTGGGCGCCTACTTTCTCCACGGCGTGGACGCTGGTCGTCTCGGGGTCGTCGACGACGGCGGCCGGCTTCACTACCTGGAACGCGACTCTGCTCAACCTCAGGTTCGATCTGAACAACGGCCCCTACTCCGGCAGCCTCCTGAACGGCGTCACGGCCCGGCAGGCTCACACGTCGGGCCCCATCTGCCTGCGCTTCGCCGACTCGGGCACGATCACCGGGCCGTTGACCGGCAACGGCCGGATCGACACGAACTACTGCTTCTCGGGCGCCTCGGCCAACTGGAGCCTCGGATAGGAAACGCGGACTGGCGGCGGCGCCGGGCCTACGCCTTGCTCGGCTCCGCCGCCGCCCGATGCCGCGCCACGGCCTCGCGCGCCGCGCGGATCGCCGCCAGCGGCGACCACGTGCCGAGCTCCGCGCCCAGCGCGATCACCCCGACGATCAGCCCCGCGAGCATCAGCAGCGCGCCGACGCCGAAGGTGAAGGTCGTGATCGCGGCGATGTCGACGGCGTGGCCGGTGGTCTCGACGAAGCCGTAGCTCAGCATCGCCAGGCGCAGGCCGGCGCTCGCGGGCGCCAGCGGGATGATGCGCCCGCCGCCCTGGGCGGCCATCACGAGCACGACCGTCGACGGCGTCACCGGCAGGTGGAAGGCCTCCATGAACAGGGCCAAGGACCCCAACCTGATCAGGCGGCCGAGCGCCTGCCAGCTCGCGACGCCGGTGACGAACCGCTTCGGCGTCTTGAGGATCACGACGCCCTGGCGCAGTCGCGTCGCGAGGTCCGAGACGCGGCGGCGCAGGCCGCGGTAGAGCAGGAACGCGGCGAGCGCGAGGCCGCCCGCGGCGGCGAGCGAGAGGAACGGGTGCTCGATGACGAGCGTCACGTCGACGTGCGGCAGCTCGCCCGAGCTCGTCGGCACCGGCAGGAAACCCTGGCTCAGCGCCCAGATCACGAGCCCGAAGCCGAACGCCGTCTCGAACAGCGTCTCCGGGAGGAACGTCGCCGCGAGGGTGGGATAGCGCGCGCCCGGGATCCGGCGGTGGACGAGCCACAGCTTCACGATGTCGCCGCCACGCGCCGGGATCACGCCGTTCAACCCGGCCCCCGCCAGGTAGGCCGCCATCGTGTCGCGCGCGCGCAGGTCGTGGGCGTCCGGGTAGGACGCGCGGATGATCGTGTGCCAGCCGCGCGGCCGCACGGCCTGGGCCAGGATGTAGGTGATGATCCCCAGGGCGCACAGCCACGGGTTCACGCTCGCGGCACGGTGGAGCAGGAGCTCCAGCGCGTGGTCGGCGGTGCGGAAGACGTCGCTCAGCATCGGCAGTCGCCCTTAAGGACACACCATCGGCGCAAGCGGAGCGCAGCGTGTGGGCGTCAGCGTCCCTGCCTCGGCGGCAACTCGTCGGGCCAGTGGCCGTGGCGGTCGAAGTACGCGCGCGCCTCGTCCTCCTCGGCGCGGGCGTGCTCGCCGCTCACGCCGATCCGGAAGAGCCAGTTGAGCAGCATCACGCTGAGCCCCGCGCCCCAGAGGGCGGCGGCGCCGTCGATCGACGTCTCGTCGCCTCCGCGCACGGCGATCAGCACGAGCCCGGCGACGAGGATCGCCACCGGCAGGTAGACCCGGAGGAACCGCATCAGGCCTCCACGGTAGCCCTGCGCCGGGTGGTGAGCACCAGCCCGGTCAGGATCGCCGCGACCCCCACGAGCTGCAGCCAGCTCGGGCTCTCCCCGAAGATCAGCACGCCGAGGAACACCGAGCCGATCGGCTGGATCGTCAGCAGGATCGACGTCAGCGCCGCGGGCAGGCGCGGCAGCGTCGCGGAGATCAGCAGCCAGCCGAGCACCTGCGAGGTCAGCGCGAGCGTGACGAGCCAGCCGTGCGCGGGCCACGACGGCACGAGGTCGAGGTCGCCGACGACCGCGCCGATCGCCAGCGCGCCGAGCGCGGAGACCCACGTCGCGTCGAAGAGCGGGCCGGCCGGGCGGCGCAGGTCCGAGCCGCCGGCGCGCAGGACGAGGATGAACCCCGCGTAGCTCAGGCCGGTCGCGATCCCGAAGACGACGCCCTGCGTCGGCCGGTCGCCGTAGGCGCCGGACTCGAGCGCGCCCGAGATGAGGACGATCCCGCTCAGCATCAGCGGCAGCGTCGCGAGCACGCGCGCGCCGGGCTTCTCCCCGAGCGCCATCCAGGCGATCAGCGGGACGAACGCGACCTGGAGGTTCCCGAGCACGGTCGCCAGCCCCGCGCCGACGTCCTCGATCGCGTGGTGCCAGCAGACGAGGTCGATCGCGAAGAAGACGCCGGCGATCGCCGCGAGCCTGCGGTCGCGCAGCGGGCGCGGCCCGTAGCGGCGGTCCTCCGCGCGCGCGAGGAAGAAGAGGATCGGGACCGCGTAGGCGCAGCGGAACACCGCCGCGGTCGACGGCGAGACGTCGGCGAGGCGGACCAGGACGGCCGAGAACGCGATCGCCAGCGCGCCGAGGACGGCCATCGCGCGCGGGCGCGCGACGAGCTGCTCGAGGGGCGTGGGGGCGGGGGCCGCCGTGGAGGTGTCGGCCACGGCGCCCCACGGTACGGGTCAGCCGCGTGGCGCCGTGTTCTGGTCGGCGCCGACGGTCACGATGACGGTCGCGGCGTCGCCCGCGACGACGCGGTCGGCCTTGGAGGCGATGCCCACCACGTAGGGCGAGAGCTCGAGCAGCGCGGCGACGCGGAGCGCGGCCTGCTCGTGGCCGGGCGCGTAGGTGACGCACGTCGTGGCGCGCGTCTGGTCGGCCGCGTTGGTCACCATGCCGACCTTGACGCGCGCGTTCGCCAGGCGGGTGGCGACGCCGCGCGCCAGGCCGGGGACCGTCGTGCCGTTGAGGACCGCGACGGTCTGGCGGGCCAGGATGTCGCGGGTCTTGGCCGAGAGCGGCGGGGAGGCGGCGGCCGTGGGCGTCGTCGTGCTCGCCGCGGGCGCGCCGCCCCGGCCGCCGTCGCCGCCGCCGACCGCGGCCGCGATCCCGGACCCGCCCGCGAGCAGCGCGACCAGGATGGCGCACGCCGTCACGGCCGTCCGGGCGCGGGCGCGCCGCAACCGGCCCGCGCGCTGCGGCGTCGCCGCCACCAGCTCGCGTTCGAGGTCGCCGAAGAAGTCGCTGCTCATGACTCGGTCCTTCCGGGGCTGAGGCGGGCGCGCAGCGCGGAGAGGCCGCGCGAGACGCGCTTGCGGGCGACGAGCTCCGAGACCCCGGCCGCGTGCGCGACCTCGGCGTACTCGTGCTCGAGCAGGACGCGCAGCGCGACCGCGTCGCGCTGGTCGGGCGGCAGGGCGTCGAAGCCCTCGCGCAGCTCGACGCGGACGAGCTCGGCGCTGGCCGCGGACTCGACCTGCTCGAGCGCCGCGTCGTCGAGCTGCGTGCGGTCGATCCCCATCCGCCGCCGCGCGCGGTCCTCGACGGCGCCGCGGCGCCGCATCTGGGCGACGCGGTGCCGCGCGATCCCGAACAGCCAGGCGACCGGCTCGCCGCGCGCCGGGTCGAAGCGGTGCAGCGCCTCCAGCGCGGCGGCGAACGTCTCGGCCGTGAGGTCCGCCGCGTCCTGGGCCTCGTGCGTGCGCGCGAGGTGGAAGGCGGCGATCCGCCGGACGTGGCGCCGGTAGAAGAGGCCGAACGCCTCGCCGTCGCCGGCCAGCGCGGCCGCTAGCAGCTCGGTGTCGGGGCGGGGGTCCATACGAGCAGTTGGCACATCCTCGCGCTCGCGTGACCGGAACGCATCTGGTACAACCAGTTCATGGCACTGGTCGAACCAGTCGGGACGCGCTCGGCGGAGATCCACCGCGCGCTGCGCACGGCGATCCTCGACGGGAGCTACGCCCCGGACTCCGCGCTGCCCTCCGAGCGCCAGCTCAGCGAGGAGCTGGGCGCGAGCCGCCACGGCGTGCGCGAGGCGCTCAAGCGCCTGCAGCAGGCCGGGCTGATCGCGATCACCCAGGGCGGCGCGACGCGCGTGCGCGACTGGCGCCGCCACGGCGGCCTCGACCTGATGCTCGCGCTCGGCGCCGAGGGCGAGCCGCCGCCGGAGTCGCTCGGCCTCGTGCGCTCGATGTTCGAGATGCGCGCCTCGGTCGGCGCCGACGCCGCGCGCCTCGCCGCGCTGCGCGCCGACACCGCGGCGCGCGCCGAGCTCGAGGCCCGCGCCGCCGCGCTCGCCGCCACCGAAGACCCGGCGGCGCGCACCGCGATCTACGACGTCATCTGGGACCGCATCATCGACGGCTCCGGCAACCTCGCCTACCGCCTCGCGCTCAACACGCTCGTCGCGGGCCAGCGCGTCCTGTCCTTCGACGCCGACACCGTCGGCGCCGAGATCGCCGACGCGCCCGCGGTCCGGGAGCTCGCGCGCGCCATCGCCGCCGCCGACCCCGACGCCGCGCACGCCGCCGCGCGCGAGCTGCTGCAGCGCTCGATCCCGCGGGAGGGCGCGTCGCGATGACCGAGGTCCTGTACTACGCGTTCCCCTACTTCATCCTGCTGCTGATCGTCGAGTTCCTGTCCTTCCGGCGCGACCAGGAGGACGACGGCGAGGGCCTCATCGGCTACGACCTGAAGGACTCGCGCACGTCGATCACGATGGGGATCGGCAACGTCATCATCAACGTGGGCTGGAAGTTCGCGGTCCTCGCGCTCTACGCGGTGCTCTACGAGCTCGCGCCGTGGCACCTGCCGACCGACGCGTGGTGGGTCTGGGTCGCGCTCTTCTTCGCCGACGACTTCTCCTACTACTGGTTCCACCGCGTCTCGCACGAGTCGCGCGTCTTCTGGGCCTCGCACGTCGTCCACCACTCGAGCGAGCACTACAACCTGAGCACGGCCCTGCGGCAGACGTGGGTCCCGATGACCTACGCGCCGTTCTGGCTGTGGATGCCGCTCGCGGGCTTCGCGCCGTGGATGGTCCTGCTCGCCCAGGCGTGGTCGTTGATCTACCAGTTCGGGATCCACACCGAGCGCATCGTCCGGCTGCCGCGCGCGATCGAGCTGGTGTTCAACACGCCGTCGCACCACCGCGTCCACCACGGCTCCAACGAGCAGTACCTGGACAAGAACTACGGCGGGATCCTCGTGATCTGGGACCGGCTCTTCGGGACCTGGGAGCCGGAGGGCGAGCGCGTCCGCTACGGGTTGACCACCAACATCGAGACGCACAACCTCGTGCGCGTCGCGTTCCACGAGTACGTCGACCTGTGGGCCGACATCCGGCGCGCGCGGACGTGGCGGACGCGCTTCGGGCTCGCGTGGCACGGCCCCGGCTGGAGCCCGCCGGCCGAGCCGGAGCTCGAGCCCTCCTCGGCCTCGCGCGGCTGAGGCCCTACGCTCGATGGATGATCGAGCTCTACCAAGCCGAGTGGTGCCCCTTCTCCCACCAGGTGCGCCAGCGCCTCACGGAGCTGATGGTGCCGTTCGTCGCGCACCAGGTGGAGCCGGAGCCGCACGAGCGCGACGCGATGGCCGGCGCGACCGGCGGCGGCCGGACGATCCCGACGCTGATCCTCGAGGACGGCACGGTGCTCGGCGGCGACACCGACGAGATCCTCGACGCGCTCGACCGCCTCTACCAGGAGAACGACTTCACGGTCGCCCATCACGAGCGGCGGGTCGAGGCGCAGCTCTTCGAGCAGGAGTAGGGCGGGCGGCGCCTAGGCGCCGTCGAGCATCAGCGCGCCCCAGTCCTCCGTCGCGCCGAGGCGCGAGAGGACGCCCGCGAGCTGGCCGACCGAGCGCGCGACCGCGAGGTCGTGCGGGTGCGGCGTGACGGTGGCGGCGAGCTGGAGCGCGGCGCCGAGGTGGTGCAGGGCGCGGTCGGCGATGGCCGCGAGCGCCGGGCCGTCGAGGGTCGTCGGCCCGGTGAGGATGTCGCCGAGGACGACGGCGGCCAGGGCGGGGGCCTTGAGCGCGTCGTCCTCCGGCAGCAGGCCGAGGCCGCCGCCGGCCATCCGCGCGGCGAACGCGTCCTGGTCGCCGGCGCGCCAGGCGACGAGCGTCTCCAGCGCGGCGGTCGTCCGCTCGCGGTCGACGGCGCGCGCGAGGCCCGCGCCGAGGAGGCCGACGCCGCCGCCGGCGAGGAGCACGACGTGCCCCGGCCGCGGGTCGGTGAGCACGAGGCCGCCGCGGGCCGCGGCGACGTGGGCGGCGACGAGCGTCCGGGCGAGGGCGCCGGGGTCGGCCACCTTCGCCTCGGGATCGGCGAGCGTCCGGCCCTCGAGCAGCTCGGTGACGAGCACCGCCTCGCCGCTGAGGTCCATGTCGGGCGCGGGGATGGCCAGGCCGTCGATCCCGCGCAGCATCCGGCGCACCTGGCGCTGCGTGCTCGCCTCGTGCTCGAGGTCCAGCTCGTCGAGCGCGGTCTCGCGCACCTCGCGGAGGATCGCCCCGGCGTCCATGGCGCCGAAGACCTGACGCAGCGGCGCTGCCAGGACGTCCAGCAGGGCGAGGTCGTTGCGCACGGCGCTCGCCAGGCCGGGGCGCAGGACCTTGATCGCGACCGGCGTCCCGTCGCGCACGCCGCGGTGGACGACCGCGCTCGGCGTGACCGCCAGCGGCTCGCGGTCCAGCGCGTCCAGGACCTTGCCGTGCGGGCTGCCCCAGGCGCCCTTGAGGATCTTCTCGACGTCCTTGAACGCGACCGGCGTCGCCGCGGCGGCGCGGGCGCGCTCCAGCTCGGCCGGGAGCCCGGCGAGCGCGGCGGGCACCGCGTCGGCCGGCACGAGCGCCGCCGTGCGCCCGAGGGCGACGCGGCCGCTCGAGGACCGGCGGACGAGCGCGCCGCCCGCCTCCAGGAGCGTGCGGAGCGCGGGCGGCAGGGCGGGCGGGGAGGCGGCCATGAGCCGCGGAAGACTATGGGGCGGCGGGCGTGAGGCCGCCGATGGCGTCCGCGACCGGCGTCTCGCCGGAGAGCAGGTCGAAGGTGACGCCGACCGCGGCGCCCGTCTCCAGCAGCGCGGCGATCACGGCGGCGACGTCGGCGCGCGGGACCTGCCCGCGGTCGAGGTGCGCGCCAACCGCGACGCGGCCCGTGCCCGGGTCGTCGGTGAGGCCGCCCGGGCGGACGATCGTGAAGGCCAGCCCGCTCTCGCCGAGCTTGAGGTCCGCCTGGCCCTTGGCGCGCAGGTAGGTCCCGAAGCCGCCGTCGTCCTCGGCCTCCGGGTCGGCGCCCATCGAGGAGACGATCACGTAGCGGTCGATCCCGTTGCGGCGGCCGACCTCCATGAGCTTGACCGCGCCCGCGTAGTCGAGCGTCCACTTGCGCTGCGGCCCGCTGTCCGGCCCGGCGCCCGCGGCGAAGACGATGGCGTCGGCGCCGCCGACGAGCTCCGCCAGCGCGTCGACGTCGAGCGCCTCCAGGTCGGCGAGCACCGCCTCGGCGCCCGCGTCCTCCAGCTCCTGCGCGTGGTCGGCGTTGCGGATGAGCCCGCGCACCCGATGCCCGGCGTCGGCCAGCACCCGCTCCAGGTGCAGCGCGATCTTCCCGTGTCCTCCGGCGATGACGATGTCCATGCCAGGACGGTAGCCCCCACCCGCAGGGCGATGGCCACCCTGCGCATCTTCGACCGCGGGGCCATGTGCGAACGGTCCATGTCGGCATAGCGTTCGCCCCCGAATGCTCGTTACCGAAGACCCTGCCGTCCAGACCGTCGACGTCGCCCTCGGGCGCGACACCCTCTACCAGGTGATCGGGGTGGTGGCGCGGGGCCCGGATCCCGAGCGCGTCCTGCCCGCGATCGTCGAGCTGCTCGTCGAGGCGACGGCCTGCCACGCCTGCTTCATCTACCTCCGCGAGGGCGACGTGCTGCGGATGCGGGCGGCGACGCCGCGTTACGCGCACGCGGTCGGGCGCGTCGAGCTCGGGATCGACGAGGGCCTCTGCGGCTGGGTCGCGCGGCACCGGACGCCCGCGTTCATCCGCGACGGCGCGCAGGACGACCCGCGCGTCAAGCACGTGCCGGAGCTCGACGAGGAGCGCTTCCAGTCGATGGTCGCCGTGCCGCTGCTCGGACGCGACGGCCACGAGGCGACCGGCGTCGTCGTCCTCCACACGCAGGCGCCGCGCGAGTTCGGCCAGGAGATCCTCGACTTCCTCGTGCACGTCGCCTCGCTGCTGGCGGGCGCGATCGACAACGCGCGGCTCTTCGAGGAGACGCGCCGGCAGGTCGCGGCGCTCAGCGCGCTCGCCGAGCTGAGCCAGGAGATCGCCAGCGTCAGCCGGCGCGAGGACCTCTACCGCGTCGCGTGCTCCGGGATCCGCCGGCTGCTCGGCGCCGACGGCTGCCGGCTGCACCTCGTCGACGCCGACGGCGGGCGGCTGGAGCCCGCGTACGCGAGCCCGCGCGAGCCGCTCTCGGGCGGCCGCCCGGCGCGGCTCATCGACGCGCTGCGCTCCGGCCCCGGCGAGCGCGCGCTGGTCGCGGCGCTGACCGCCGGCGACGCCGACGTCGGGATGCTCGTCGCCGAGCGCGAGCGCCCGTTCGGCGAGGACGAGGAGCGGCTGCTCAAGGCGGCGGGCAACCAGCTCGCGGTCGCGCTGCAGAAGGCCGACCTGATCGAGCGGCTGACCGAGGAGCACCTCGTCCGCGACCTCTTCGACGCGCTCGCCGAGGGCCGGCCGCAGGCCGCCGAGTCCCGCGCGCGGGCGGCGGGGCACGACCTCGACCGACCGCATGTCGTCGCCGTCCTGGAGCCGCTCGGCGACGCGAGCGACTGGTCGGAGGCCGCGGCGCGGGCCGAGGCGCGGCTGCGCCGGGTCGTGCCGGGCTCGCTCTGCGATCCGGGCGAGGAGCGCCTGCGCGCGCTGCTGCCGCTCGGCGGCGGCGACACGGCGCACGAGCTCGCGCGGATCGACGGCGAGCTGGAGCGCCTGGCGCAGGAGGAGCGGCTGGCCGGCGGGCGCAGCGAGCCGCGCCGTGGACTGGCCGGCGACGAGCGCGGCCTCTCGGAGGCGCTCTGCGCGGCGCACGTCGCGCGCGCGGTCGAGCCGCAGGGCGGCACGCGCGGCTACGGCGAGCTCGGCGTCTACCGCTACCTCGCGCAGCTCCCGGCCGGCCACGCGCCGGACGAGCGCCACGCGACGGCGATCGCGACGCTCGCCGCCTACGACGCCAAGCGCCGCACCGAGCTGCTGCAGACGCTCGAGCGCCACCTCGGCGACCGCGGCGCGCTCGCCGCCACCGCGCGGGCGCTCTACATCCACACCAACACGCTCCGGCAGCGGCTCGATCGCATCGAGTCCCTCACCGGTCTGGACCTCGCGCGGGAGGACCTCCTCTCGCTCGAGCTCGCGCTGAAGCTGGCGCGGCTGCACGGCACGGCGTAGCGTTCGGCCCGCATGCCCGTGACGCCACCCTCCGCCCGCCACCTGCTGCGCGCCCGCGACCACGCGGACGCGCGCTACGGCGACCCGTCCCTCGACGTCCCGGCGCTCGCCCGCCGGGCGCACAGCTCGACCGCGCACTTCAGCCGCTGCTTCAAGGAGACCTTCGGCGAGACGCCGCACCAGTACCTCCAGACGCGGCGAATCGAGCGGGCGCAGGAGCTCCTGCGCCTCAGCGAGCTGACGGTCGGCGAGATCTGCGTGGCCGTCGGCTACGCCTCGCTGGGATCCTTCAGCGCGACGTTCAAGCGGACGGTGGGCCTGTCGCCGACGGCGTGGCGCGCGCAGGTGCGCGAGGAGGCGCTGCTCGCGCGGGTGCCGTCGTGCTACCGGAGGGAGTGGCTGCGGCCGCGGGCGGTGCCGGCGGGGAGGTGAGCGGGAGCGTACGCGCGAGGGGGCGCCGCAGGCGGCGCCCCCTTCCCTGCGCGCGGAGTCCCGGAGAACGACTACCGGAGACGCCAGGCGGCCGCCACGCCCGTGAAGCAGTAGTTCGTGTCGAACCGCCCGTTGCCCGTGAGCGGGCCGGTGATCGTGCCGGCGTCCGCGAACTGGAGGCAGCTTGCGCCCGATGGGCCCGGGCCGGCGCCAGTGTCGTGGCCCTGTCGCAGGGTGATGCCGTCGATAGTCCCGGAGTACGGGCCGTTGTTGAGGTCGAACCGGAAGTTGTGGATCTGGGCGGGGTACGTAGTGAAGCCGCCGGCAGTCACGCCCGAGCCGAGGACAGTCAGCGTCCAGGCGGAGGGGAAAGTGACCTGCCACGCGAACGGCGTGCAACCCGCGACCGAGCCGGAGGTGATCATGCCCACGACTCGGCCCGTGGAGCTCCCGTTGTCTGAGATGGTCCCGTTCAGCGCGGACGAGCTGCAGGACATGAGGGCGCTAGTGGCGCTAGTGAGGACGACCGGGGACGTCGCGGTGGCACTGACCGCGGTGCCGGGCGCGACGAGCGTGGTGAACATGCCGTTCGTGAACAACGTGGCCGCGGAGGCGCTACTGGCGCCGACCCCTATCACTGCGGCGGTGAAGAGGGCGAACATCATCGCGCGAATGCGCATGGCGGGATCCTTTCGGATGTCGACCAGCGTCACCTGGTCGATCTGACGTTTGCGAGATGCCGCACGCGAACACGGAAGCCGACGCGCCGGAGGTTGCTTGTGCGGAAACTGTGAACTACAAAGCGATTAGTAGTATCGATCGCCATCCGGCCGCCAGAGCCGACTGTCAGCGCCGGATCGCCGGCCCGTGCCGGACGGCAGCACGGTCATGATCCGCGCCGGTTTCCGGCCCGGGCAACGCCGAGGGGGCGCCATTGGCGCCCCCTCTCGTTGTGCTTCAGGTGTTGAGAACCACTAGTTCAGGCGCCAGCTTGCGGCGGCACCCGCGAAGCAGTAGTTCGTGTCGATGCGGCCGTTGCCCGTGAGCGGACCCGTCAACGTGCCGACGTCCTGGAGCTGCAGGCAGGACGCGCCGCCCGGGCCGGGGCCGGCGCTCGAGTTGTGGCCCTGCCGGACGACGATGCCGCTCAGAGTGCCCGAGTACGGACCGTTGTTGAGGTCGAACCGCACGTTGTGGAGCTGGGCGGAGTACACAGTGAAGCCGCCCGTAGTCGTACCGGTGCCCGTGATAGTGAGCTGCCAGGCCGAGGGGAAAGTGACCTGGGCCGAGAACGGCGAGCAGCCCGACACCGAGCCGGAGGTGATGTTTCCGACGACGCGGCCCGACGCGCTGCCGTTGTCCGAGACCGTGCCGCTCAGCGTGGACGACGTGCAGGTGTTGAGCGCGCTAGTGGCGCTAGTGAGGATGACCGGAGAGACCGCCGTGGCGCTGACCGCCGTTCCGGGCGAGACCAGCGTGCCGAACGTGCCACTCGTGTACAGCGTTGCTGCAGAGGCGCCGCTGGCGCCGATGCCCATCGCTGCCGTGGCAGCGAGGGCGAACATCATCGCGCGAATGCGCATTGCATGGATCCTTTCGGACGCCGGTCAGCATCACATGGCCGGCAGTTGTATCGATGTGCATCTGGCGAGCATCGAGGTGCATGATGCAGCGGGAGAGATACGCTCCGCGCCCACTCGAAAAGCGCTCGCCGGGACGAATCGATTAGTAGATCCGATCGGTGTTCGGGGGACAGAGCCGATTGTCAGCACTGATCGCCGACCTACGTCCAGGCGGCAGGACGAGCAGCACCGGTGCCATCGACCGCGATACGGACCATGGCCATGTCCGACCCGACCGCATCCAGCCTGGAGACGCGCAGGTTTCGAGAAGCGCGACGGCGCCCCCGGCGTTAGCGTCAGGCACATGACCAACCTCCGAGTAGGCATCATCTGCGCGATGGTCGGCGATCAGGCCGAGGCGCTCGCGTGGTACACCGAGAAGCTCGGCTTCGAGCAGCGCGCCGACGTCGACGCCGGCGAGTGGCGCTGGATCACCGTCGGCCCGCCCGGCCAGGACGAGTTCGAGATCTCGCTGGTCGACCCGTCGGTCCGGCCGGACGTTGCGGACGACGTCCGCTCGCTGATGGCCCGCGGTGGCCTCAACGGGATCATCATCCAGACCGACGACTGCCGCGCCGCCTACGCCGAGCTCTCGGCGCGCGGCGTCGAGTTCACGAGCGAGCCGGAAGACGTCTTCTACGGCGTCGACTGTGGGTTCCGCGACCCGTTCGGCAACGGCTTCCGGCTCACGCAGGTGGCGGATGTGCCGCTTCCCGCCCCGCGCTGAGGAAGGCGTCGTGCTGGGCGCACGCGCCCGCCCAGAGGCGGGCCGTGCGCTCGGGCCCGAGGTCGCCGAGGCCGAAGACATCGCGCAGCGTGGCGGCGAGCGCGCGCTCGTCCGGCAGGACCGCGCGGTCGTCGATCCCCGGGCCCTTGCGGGAGAGGGTCCGGGCACGCAGGGTGACGATGTGGTCGGCGTGCGGCTGCTGGACGACGAGCGTCTGCACGAAGCTCGAGCCGGGCGCGGTGGCAAGACGTAGGTGATGTGGCGCGAACGCGCTCAGCGGCACGGGCGCGTCGTCGAAGCGGAAGCCCGGCGAGGATCCCCAGGCGTGCTGACCGACCCACCAGCCGTCGCCGTCGCGCTCGACCGTCCACGTGAACGGCCCCTGCACGTGCGTGCCCGGACGCAGCGGCAAGGGCTCGAGCGGCCCCTCTCCCCATCCGGCGTCGCAGATGGAGGACTCGCCCTCCCGCGTGGTGACGACCAAGGCGAGGTGGTTGGTCGGCGAGGCTCCCCGCTCGCCGACCACCGCCTCCCGTCGCTGCACCCCGAACCCCAGGGCCTCGAGCAGCGTGAGCAATATGGTGTTGATCTCGAAGCAGTAGCCGCCGCGGCCGGTCGCGAGCGTCCGGGCGATCAGCGCGCCGGGGTCGAGCGGCGCGTGCTCGCCGAGCTGGGCGGTGAGCCCGTCGTAGGCGAGGCGCCCGACGAACGCGCGATGGACCGCGCGCAGGCCCTCGGCGTCCGGGGCCAGCCGTGCGTCGAGGCCGATCCGGCGCAGCAGCTCGTCGATCGTCGCGGGGTCGGGCACCGGCGCAACTCTAAGGCCGCGCCGGCGACGACCCTGCAGGGCGAGCGAGGACGCAGGCGCCTACCCGAGGCTGTAGTTCGCGGACGGGCCCCTGAAGCAGTAGTTCGTGTCGATCCGTCCGTTGCCCGTCAGCGGACCCGTGATCGTCCCGACGTCGGCGAACTGCAGGCAGATCGGCCCGGAGGCATGCGCTTGACGTGCGGAGATGCCGCCCGCGAGGCTCCCCGAGTACGGCCCGTTGTTGAGGTCGAAGCGCAGGTTGTGCAGGGCGACGGAGCTCCAGACAGTAGTGCCGCCCACCGTGGTGGACGATCCCGAGATAGTGAGAGCCCATGCGGTTGGGAAAGTGGCGACCCAGGTGAACGGCGTGCAGCTCGACAGCGAGCCGGAGGTGATCGAGCCGACGACGGTCCCCCCGGAGTTCTGCGTCACGGTTCCCGACAGTGAGGAGGACGCGCAGGACGTGAACAGCGAAGTGGCCGAAGTGATGTTGAACGGGGACGTGGCAGAAGCGCTGATCGCGGAGCCCACTGAGACGGGCGTCGTATGGGCGGAGGTGGTGAACAGCGTCGCTGCATCGCCGGCGCCGGCGCCGGCGGCCATGGCGGCTCCGACGGAGAGCGCGAGCGTGAACGTGAACGCACGGATATGCATGAGCGGACCTCTCCGGATGCCGCCTCCCGTCAGAGCAGGGGGCTCTGTGGCGATCGACGACAAGTAGCAGGGACTGATGGGTACCACCGGGAATCGCCGAGACGCCAGAGCCGAACGGCCTTGACGACCTGTGCTCCGCTGCCACACGGCGAGGGGGCGCCGCCGGCGACGCCCCCTCCCTTCGTGGGTGAACCCTTGCTCAGGTGCTCTCGACGACTAGCGCAGGCGCCAGCTCGCCGCAGCGCCCGTGAAGCAGTAGTTCGTGTCGATACGGCCGTTGCCCGTGAGCGGACCCGTCAACGTGCCCGTGTCCGAGAGCTGGAGGCAGGACGCGCCGGCCGGCCCGGGGCCGGCCGTAGTGTCGTGACCCTGCCGCAGCAGGAAGCCGTCCAAAGTCCCGGAGTACGGGCCGTTGTTGAGGTCGAACCGCACGTTGTGGAGCTGGGCGTGCCACACAGTGAAACCGCTCGTAGTCGTGGGGGTGCCAGTGACAGTGAGCTGCCAGGCCGAGGGGAAAGTGACCTGGGCCGAGAACGGCGCGCAACCCGCCACCGATCCGGAGGTGATGTTGCCCGTGACGCGGCCCGACGCGCTGCCGTTGTCCGTGACCGTGCCGCTCAGCGTGGACGACGTGCAGGTGTTGAGGGCGCTAGTGGCGCTAGTGAGGACGACCGGAGAGGTCGCCGTGGCGCTGACCGCCGTGTTGGCCGCGACCAACGTGTTGAACATGCCGTCCGTGTACAGCGTTGCTGCGGAGGCGCCGCTGGCGCCGATGCCCATCACTGCCGTGGCAACGAGGGCGAACATCATCGCGCGAATGCGCATGTGCATGGATCCTTTCGGACGCCGACCAGTGGCAACTGGCCGGCAGTTGATGGATGGCTTCCGCGGAACCCGGCGGCGTCACCCTCACGACGGTGGAGGTGAGGCTCCGGCGGGTCTCCCCCGGGAAGCCGCTTGCATGATGCTCAGCGATTAGTACTGCCGATCGGCGTTCGGAACCCAGAGCCGGAAGTCAGCACCGCGCTGCCAGCCGTTGCCGGCAGGCAGGACGATCCGGTCTCGGCCCGCGGGCCGATGCTCGACGGCTTGCGGCTTCATCCGCTAGCCAAGGCTGTAGCTGGCGGACGCACCGGTGAAGCAGTAGTTCGTGTCCACGCGACCGTTGCCCGTGAGCGGACCCGTGATCGTGCCGGCATCGGCGAACTGGATGCAGATCGGGCCGGCGCCCTTAGTCTCTGCCGCTCGGAGTCCGGCGAGAGTGCCCGAGTACGGACCGTTGTTCGCGGTGAAGCGGAAGTTGTGGAGTTGGGAGTTAGTCCAAGTAGTAGTGTCGCCGGCGGTCTCGGCCGCGCCAGGGACAGTGAGCGCCCATGCAGAGGGGAAAGTCACCTGGAAGCTGAACGGCGTGCAACCCGCGAGCGTGCCTGAGGTGATGCTGCCGACGACGGTGCCCGTCGTGGTGCCGTTCGAGGTGATGGTTCCGCTCAGCGTGGAGGACGAGCAGGTGTTGAGCGCGCTAGTGGCGCTAGTGAGCACGAACGGTGACGTCGCCGCCACGCTGAAGGCCGAGCCGGTTGCGACCGGCGTCGTGTGGGCGGAGGTCGTGAACAGCGTTGCCGCTGCGGCGCCGGAGGCGCTCATGCCCAGGGCTGCCGTGGCGCCGAGGGCGAGCATCATCGCGCGAATGCGCATCGCGGAGGTCCTTTCGGGACGCCGACCAGCGTCAACCGGCCGGCAGGTGGACGCGGCGTCTCCTCATGAGCCTCGAGGAGCGCGTCGCTTAGACTTACTCAGCGATAAGTATCGACCACTATGCCCGTGAGACCAGAGCCGACGGTCATCACGAGCACCCGCGCCCTGTCGAACGGCAGGACGATCTGGTCCCGACGGCTTACGCCGGCGCGCCGCCGCCGCCCGCGACCGGCGGCTCGGCGCTCCACGGGAAGTCGATCCAGCGATCGGTGCGGCGCCAGCTGTAGTCGCACTTGACGACCGAGTGGGGCTTCTCGTAGAGGACGGCGGTGCGGACCTCGGCGACCTTGTCGGTGCAGAAGGCCTGGACGACCTCGAGGGTGCGGCCGGTGTCGGCGACGTCGTCGACGATCAGCATCCGGGCGTTGTCGAGGTCGATGAGCTCGGGCGCCGGCGGGAGGATCAGCGGGACCTCGAGGCGCTGGTCGACGTCGGTGTAGAACTCGACGTTCATGGCGCAGGAGTTCTTGACGCCGAGGGCGTAGGCGACGGCGCCGCCGGGCAGCAGGCCTCCGCGCGCGATCGCGAGGACGATGTCGGGCCGGTAGCCGCTGTCGACGACCGCGCGGGCGAGATGCCGCGCGGCCACACCCAGCTGGTCCCAGCTCATGACCTCGCGCTCGGCGGCGGCGGGGGGCGGGGTGGCGGCGGCCTCCATCACCTCAGCCTACCCCGGCGCACGCAAAGGGGGCACCGCGCTTTCGCGCGATGCCCCCAGAACTACGAACCGCTGTTGCGACTAGGCGGTCCTAGTGGACGCTGCCGCGCACGCCATCGATGTAGCCGATGAACGTGTTGCCCTGCTGGATCGCCGTGTTCTTGCCGGCGGGGGAGGGCAGGCCCTCCTTGGCGTTGACCGCGGCCGTGATGAGCAGCTGGTCGAGCGGCAGGTAGCCGCAGGAGAACGTCGTCGCGGCCGGGGCGGCGAACGAGTTGTCGACGAACTTCGTGCCCGTCGTCGTGATGATCTGGCCGTCGCCCTGCGAGCCGATCGTGCCCGGCGAGCCCGTGATGGGCGTGTTCGGCGGCGGCGGCGACGTCGTGCCCGTCGTCAGGTTGAGCGTGACGGGGTTGCTCGTCGTGCCGATGTAGCAGTTGGAGCCGAGGAACGGGTTCGTCAGGTGCACCCGGAGCGGCAGCTTCAGCGCCGTGCCGGAGGCGACCAGGGTGTTCGTGACGTCGACCACCGGCGAGCCCGTGAGCTCCGCCGTGGCGTAGACGTCGTTGACCGAGGCCACGGCCGCGTTGAAGAGGCTGATCAGCGCGCCGGTGAACCCGCCCGTGTCGACGAGGCCGATGAGGCCACCCGGGACCTTCAGCGGCGTCTTGGACAGCGAGTCGGTGCCGACGGCGTTGTACCAGACCGAGGCGGTGTCACCGAGGGTCGGGCCGAGGCCGCCCTGGAGCGTGATCGGCGTCGCCGCCGTGATCGGGACGTTGGCGTTGCCCAGCTTGAACGAGCCGGACGTGATCTGCGAGTACAGGCACGCCTGGACGTTCGCGTTCGTGTACGGGCAGTACTTGAACTTGGCGAAGTCGCCCGTCGGAGCGGCGGCCATGGCCGAGCTCGACGCGCCAAGCGCTACGGCGGACAGGGCGGCGGTCAGGGCCGCCGTCCGTAGGAACTTCCTCATCGCTTCTCTCCTTGTGGAATCGCGGACACGCAGGTGCGTTGGGCCCTGCGTCGTCGACCAGCGCGACTCCCCCGAGACGTCGCTGGTCGGAGCGACTGTAGCCAGGGTCGTGTTCAAATGCAACTAGGCGCAACCGACCTCACCGCGGAGCGATCTCGACTTTCCGGAGCCTCGACTGCCACCACGGCACGGCGCCGGAACCCGCTACACCGTTGGAAGACGCGCCCGTGAGCCCCCTCCAGACCCGCAACTACCGCCTCTACTTCTCCGGCCAGCTGATCTCGGTCCCCGGCACCTGGCTGCAGACGGTCGCGCAGGCCTGGCTCGTCCTCCAGCTGACGCCCTCCGGCAGCGCCCTCGGCATCACGGTCGCCCTGCAGGCGCTGCCCGTCCTCCTCCTCGGGCCCTGGGCCGGCGCCGTCGCCGACGGCGTCGACAAGCGCAAGGTGCTCCTCGGGACCCAGGCGCTGCAGGCGGTCCTCGCGCTCGCGCTCGGCACGCTGGCGATCACGCACGTCGTGGAGCTCTGGATGGTCTGGGTCCTCGCGCTCGGGCTCGGAGTCGCCCGCGCGCTCGACGTCCCCACGCGGCAGGCCTTCGTCTCCGAGCTCGTCGACGACGCGGCGCTTCCGAAGGCGATCAGCATCAACTCGACCGTCGCGGCCGCCGCGCGCATGGTCGGACCCGCGGCGGGCGGCACGCTGATCGCCCTGCTCGGCGTCGGCGCGTGCTTCCTCATCAACGGCGCCTCGTTCGTCGGCCCGCTGCTCGGCCTCCTCGCGATGGACACCAAGGCGCTGTTCCGCCCGGATCGCCCCCCGGCGCGGGCCCCGCGCGCCGTGCGCGCGGGCGTGCGCTACGTGCGCGGACGCCGGGACCTGCTCGTCCCCCTGGTGATGATGGCCCTCGTCGGGACGCTCGCCTACGAGTTCCAGGTCACGATCCCGCTCCTCGCCCACCAGCAGTTCGGCCTCGGCGCGACCGGCTTCGGGCTCCTCTACGCGGCGATGGGATCCGGCTCGGTGGTGGGAGGGCTCTTCATCGCCGGACGCGTCGCCCCGCGCGTGAAGACGATCGCGGCGGCGGCGCTCGTCTTCGCCGCCGGCCTCGGCGCCGCGGCGGTGAGCCCCGGTCCGGTGGTGGCCGGCGCCTTCCTCACGGTCGCGGGCGCGGCCAGCGTCGTGTTCTCCTCGACCACCAACGCCACCGTCCAACTGCGCGCCGATCCGGCCATGCGCGGCCGGGTCGTCGCCCTCTACGTCGTGGCGTTCCTCGGCTCGACCCCGATCGGCGGCCCGCTGGTCGGCTTCGTCGGCCAGTGGGCAGGACCGCGCGCCGCGCTGGGCGTGGGCGCGGCGGGCTGCCTGCTCGCCGCGGCGCTCGCCCTCGGGTACGGGCTCTCGGCGGGCGAGCGCATCCGGACCCGGCGCCCACCGGCGCCGGCCCCCGCTCCAGTGGTCGACTAGCGCCCGATCCGTCCTCCGCCGGACCCCTTGTCAACCCCACTGGTGGGCACCCGTGGGCCAATTGGCACCCCGTGGCCGCGGCCGGCGTGCCGATGGGCAGGTTGCCCACTGGCAGCAGCAACCGCGCTGGGTTACGGTCTTCGTCGGCGGGACGTGTGAGGCATCAGATGTCACGCCCGGGCCACTCCATCGTCCGGTGCGCTGAAAGCTTTGCACACGTTTTGGTCTCTCACTGCTCAAAATCGGGCAAACTAGTCCCAGGCACTCGGACACAACCGTAGGTTCGAGTCCACGCGGAAGACAGGAGACCCCGATGGACGCGAAGTTCCAGCTGGCCGCCAACTTGCGCCGTCTGCGCAAGGAGCGGTGTTGGTCGCAGGAGATGCTTGCCCATTTCGCCGGGTTGCACCCGACGGAGGTGAGCCGTTTGGAGCGTGGGTTGCGCGAGCCGCGCCTGCGCACGGTGATGCAGGTGGCGGCGGCGCTGAAGGTTCCGGTCCAGGAGCTGATCGCCCCGCCGGAAGTCGCACCGGAGCCTGAGCCGGTCGTCTAGGAGTCACGGCTGACCGCCCTTGCGGCGGCGTCAGCGCGCGCACAAGAGCTTGCAGGAAGGCTGCAAGCTCCTCAATCCCCGAACCGGTGCGTCGATGTACCGGGGAGACATGCCGCAGGGCCGGGGATTCAGCGCGCCGTTCGGGGAACGACGCCGCAAGGGCAGGCAGGCCGGACAGCTGAAAAGCCGCGGCCTCGTCGTCGATCTCGGACCGCAGCAGCGGGCCAGGCAGGCGGCGCGGGCCGCGGAGCAGCTGAGCCGCGTCGTCGTCGAGGGTCTCGACGAGGGCGTCGTCGTCACCGACGCCGACCGCCGCGCGGTCTCGTGGAACGCCAGCGCCCTGCGGATCCTGGAGCTCTCGGCCGCCGAGCTGAGCGGCGCCCGCGCCCCGTTCAAGGACGACCTCCACATCGTCGCCGAGCACGACGGCCGCGCGCTCCAGCCCGGCGAGTCGCTCTCGGCCATCGCCCAGCTCGAGGGCCGGCCGGTCGCCGGCACCTCCACCCGCATCGACCGCGAGGGCCGGCCCCAGTGGCTGCGCGTCCACGCCCGCCCGCTCAACGCCGGCGGCGGCGCCGACTCCGGGATCGTCCTCACCTTCGCCGACGTCACGGCGACGATCACCACCCAGCGGACGCTGCGCGAGGAGCGCGACCGCGCGCAGCGCTACCTCGAGGTCGCCAGCACGCTCGTCGTCGTCCTCGACGCGCGCGGCCACGTCGAGCTCATCAACCGCCAGGGCTGCGAGCTGCTCGGCTTCGAGGAGGACCACCTCCGCGGCCGCGACTGGTTCGACACCGTCGTCCCGGCCGCCGACCGCCTCGACGCCCGTCGCGCCTTCGCCCGCCTCGTCTCCGGCGTCGAGCCGCCGCGCGACAGCCTCGAGACCTTCGTCCGGACCAAGGACGGCGACGACCGCAAGATCGCCTGGCGCAACTCGGCGCTCCACAACGAGGACGGCGAGATCATCGCGGTCCTGCGCTCCGGCGAGGACGTCACCGAGCGCCGCCGCGCGGAGGCGCAGGTCGCCTACCTCGCCTACCACGACGCGCTCACCGGCCTGCCGAACCGCACGCAGCTCGAGGAGCAGCTGCGCATCGACCTCGTCCGCGCCCGGCGCTCCGGCGAGGCCGTCGCGCTCCTCTACTTCGACCTCGACAACTTCAAGCTCGTCAACGACTCGCTCGGCCACGCCGCGGGGGACGAGGTCCTGCGCGAGACCGCGCGGCGCGTCTCCGAGCTCGTCCGCGGCGGCGACGTCCTCGCCCGCCAGGGCGGCGACGAGTTCCTGCTGCTGATGCACTGCTCCGGCGCCGACACCGCGGCCGCCTCCGCGCAGCTGGCGGCCGAGCGGATCGCCAGCGCCCTCGAGCGCCCCTACGAGATCTCCGACGCGGAGTTCCACATCGGCGCCTCGATCGGCGTCGCGCTCTTCCCCGAGCACGCCGACGACGCCGAGGAGCTGCTCAAGCGCGCCGACGCCGCGATGTACCAGGCCAAGCGCACGGGCAGCGGCAGCGTCGCCGTCTACCAGCAGGAGGAGGGCGACGCGCGCGCCCGCCTCTCGCTCACCACCCGGCTGCGCCGCGCGATCGGCGACGGCGAGCTGCGCCTGCACTACCAGCCGATCGTCTCGCTGGCCGACGGCGCGCTCACCGGCGTCGAGGCGCTCGTGCGCTGGGAGGACCCCAAGCACGGCCTCGTCCCGCCCGGCGACTTCATCCCGATCGCCGAGGAGACGGGCCTCATCGACCCGATCGGCGACTGGGTCATCGAGGAGCTCTGCCAGCAGGGCCTGCGCTGGGCCGCGGTCGGGCAGCGTCCGCGCCTCTCCTTCAACCTCTCCCCGCGCCAGCTGCGCCGGACCGACCTCGTGTCCTCGATCGCCGAGCGGATCGCCGCCCACGGCCTGCGCCCCCAGCAGTTCTGCGCCGAGCTCACCGAGACCGCGGTCATGAGCGACGCGCACCGCCACCGCTCGCTGCTCGACGAGCTCCACGAGGCCGGGCTGACGATCGCGATCGACGACTTCGGCGCGGGCCACTCCTCGCTCGCCCGCCTGCGCGACCTGCCGGTGCAGGTCCTCAAGGTCGACCGCGCCTTCCTCGACAAGGTCCCGGACGACCGCGGCTCGGCCGCGATCGTCGCGGCGATCCTCGCGCTCGCCGACGCGCTCGACATGAGCACGATCGTCGAGGGCATCGAGACCGACGCGCAGCTCGCGTTCCTGCGCGAGCACGCGTGCCCCTTCGGCCAGGGCTTCCTGCTCGGCCGGCCCATCCCCGCCGACCAGCTCTTGCTGGAGGAGCTGACGTCCCCATGAAGTTGCAGCAGATCGCCTCGGAGCTCGACACGACGTGGGTGCTCGTCACCGGGGTCCTCGTGATGTTCATGCAGGCCGGCTTCGCCTGCGTCGAGATGGGCTTCTCGCGCGGCAAGAACGCGGGCGCGGTCGTCGCCAAGATCCTCGTGAACTTCTCGATCGCGTCGCTGACGTGGTGGATGGTCGGCTTCGCGCTGGCCTTCGGCGGCGGTGCGGCGCTCGCGGGCGACTCGGGGTTCTTCCTCGACCACGGCAGCGTCCTGCACGCGGGCAGCCCGATCGCCGGGCCGCTCGACGGCGCAGGCGCGGGCTACTTCTTCTTCCAGATGGTCTTCTGCGCGGTCTCGCTGTCGATCGTCTGGGGCACGACGCTCGAGCGGATCCGCTTCATCGCCTACCCGATCTACGGCGTCGTCTTCGCCGGGCTCATCTACCCGCTCGTCGCCCACTGGATCTTCGGCGGCGGGCTGCTCGACCAGCTCGGCGCGGGGATGCAGGACTTCGCCGGCTCGACGGTCGTGCACCTCACCGGGGCGACCGGCGGCCTCGCCGCGCTGCTGCTGCTCGGCCCGCGCGAGGGCAAGTACGGCCCGGACGGCCGGCCGCGCGCGATCCCCGGCCACTCGATGCCGCTCTTCGGGATCGGCGTGCTGATCCTGTGGCTCGGCTGGTTCGGCTTCAACCCGGGCTCGACGCTCGGCACGAGCGGGAACCGCATGGCCGAGGTCGTCGTCGTGACGAACATGGCCGCGGCCGCGGGCGTCGTCGGCGCGGCGCTCGCCGCCCAGCTCCTCACCAAGACCCTGGACGTCGGCATGATCGGCAACGGCGCGATCGCCGCGCTGGTCGCGATCACCGCGCCGTCGGGCTTCGTCGAGTTCTGGGCCGCGCCGATCATCGGCGTCGTCGCGGGGCTGATCGTCGTCGTCTCGGTCCTGCTGATCGACCGCCGGCTCGACGACCCGATCGGCGCGCTGAGCGCCCACGGCGTCGCGGGCATCTGGGGCACGCTCAGCTGCGGGCTCTTCGCCTCGCCGCGCCTGGTCGGCGGCCCCGACGTCGTCGGCGACCCGGGCCTCTTCTACACGGGGTCCTTCGAGCAGCTCGGCGTCCAGGCCCTCGGCCTCACCATCGCGTTCGTGGTGGTCTTCGTGTTGTCCTACATCACGTTCGCCGCGATCAAGGCGGTCTTCGGGCTGCGCGTCACGCCGGAGGAGGAGGCCGCCGGGCTCGACATCGTCGAGCACGGGATGTACGGGTACCCCGAGCAGTACGTGGACTCGGTGGACCTGGAACCGGTGGGAGCCGCACCGCGCTAGGGCGCATCGGGCGGCCGCGGGCCGTCCTGCCCGCCGGCACGGCGCGGTCGCGGGACCTGCCGACCGGCTCTGGACCCGCATTTCCGCGGACGGCTATTAATCGCTCAGCAGTACACACCGGATAGGAAGGAGGGCGACGGTCCGCCTCTCCGCGCCGGTGGCTGTCAGGTCGACCGCCGAGGGCTCGCTTCCCGCGCGTCCGGGCACGGCGAGAGGGGCGCTTGCATGACGCCCCTCTCCTGCCCGGCCGCCTACATCGCGTCCGGCCGCGCCGCGTTGCCCGTCCCCGGGCCCGGCACGTTCCGGAACGTGAAGGGCGACGGCTCGCGCGCGGGCTGGACGAACCAGGCCTCGCCGGTCGCCCCGCCGGTGATGATCTTCAGGACCGTCGCGGCCACCGTCTCGGCCGGGATCAGCTGGACGCCCTGGGCGCTCAGGACCTCGCGGATCGGGTCGACGATCTTCGACTCTGCGAACGCCGGGCAGATCGCGTTGTAGGTGATGGCGTCGCCCGCGAGCGCGGGGCCCATCGAGCGGGCGAGGTTGACGACCGCCGCCTTGTTGGCGGCGTAGATCGGGTCGAACGGGACCGGCGTGAGGCCGGCGAGCGAGGCCGTCGCGACGATCGCGCCGCCGCCGCGCGCCTTGAGCGCGGGCAGGACGGCGTGCGTGCCGAAGATCACGCCGTCGAGGTTCACGCCGTTGGCGCGGCGGTACCGCTCGACCGAGAAGTCCTCGCCGAGCGAGCAGCCGCTCGCGATGCCGGCGTTGAGGTAGGCGATGTCGATGCCGCCCGCGGCGTCGACGGCCGCGGCGACGAGGGCGAGGTTCGCGTCGAAGTCCGAGACGTCGCAGGCGAGGAAGTGGCCGCCGACCTGCTCGGCGACCGCGCGGCCCTCGGTCTCGTCGAGGTCCGCCACGACGACCTCGACGCCCTCGGCGGCCAGCGCCAGCGCGGTCGCGCGGCCGAGCCCGGACGCGCCGCCGGTCACCAGCGCGACCTTGTCGCGGAGCTCCATCAGGCGACCTCGAGGACGAGCTTGCCGACGTTCTCGCCGCGGAACAGCATCTGCAGCGTGTCGGGGAAGTCGTCGATCCCGCCCTGGACCACGTGCTCCTTGGTGGTGATCCTGCCCTCGGCGATCCAGCCCGCGATCTCCGCGGCGGCCTCCGCGTACCGGCGGGCGTAGTCGAAGACCACGAAGCCCTCCATGCGCGCGCGGGCGACGAGCAGGGCCAGGTAGTTGGACGGCCCCTGGACGTGCGCCTCGTTGTTGTACTGGCTGATCGCGCCGCAGATGACGATGCGCGCCTTCAGGTTGATCCGGCCGAGCGCGAGGTCGAGGATGTCGCCGCCGACGTTGTCGAAGTAGACGTCGACGCGATCCGGCGTCGCGGCGCGCAGCGCGCCCTTGACGTCGTCGGCGCGGTAGTCGACCGCCGCGTCGAAGCCGAGCTCGTCGGTCAACAGCGCGCACTTCTCGGCGCCGCCGGCGATCCCGACCACGCGCGCGCCCTTGAGCTTCGCGATCTGGCCGACGATCGAGCCGACCGCGCCCGCGGCGCCGGAGACGAGCACCGTCTCGCCCTCCTGCAGCGCGCCGACGTCGAGCAGGCCGAAGTACGCGGTCATGCCCGGCATGCCCAGCGCGCCGAGGTAGGTCGGCAGCGGCGCGGCGCCCGCGTCGACCTTCAGCGCGCCCTTGCCGTCGGAGACGACGTGCGACTGCACGCCGAAGGTCCCGACCACGTGGTCGCCGACCGCGTACTTGGGGTGGTTGGACGCCGTGACCTCGACGATCGACCCCGCGCGCATGACCTCGCCGATCCCCACCGGCGGGATGTAGGAGCGCGCGTCGTTGAGCCAGCCGCGCATCGCCGGGTCCAGCGAGATGAGCTTGGTGGTCCCGGCGAACTCGCCGTCGCCGGGCTCCCGCGCCGGCTCGTCGACGTGCTCCCAGTCGGACGGCTTGCACTCGCCCTGCGGGCGGGCCGCGAGGCGGATCTGGCGGTTGGTGTGGGACATGGTACTGGACAGTACCAACGTGCCGCCTCCGCTGCTACGGTCCGTCGCGATGCCCGCCGCCGTCCCGGCCACCGAGATCCGCGCCCGCATCCTCCCGGCGATGGCGACGCTCGTGGCCGAGAAGGGCTACGCGGCGGTGACGATCGACGACATCGCCCGCGCCGCGCGCATCTCCAAGCGCACGTTCTACGACCACTTCGAGGACAAGCAGCGCTGCCTGCTCGCCGCCTACGAGGACGCCGCCGCGCACGTCTACGACATCTGCGCGCGCGCCGCGGCGCCCGAGCTGCCGTGGCGCGCGCGGGTCGACGCGGTCATCGGGACCTACCTGAAGGCCCTCGCCGCGCGGCCGGAGATGACGCGCGTCTTCCACGTCGAGATCCAGGCCGCGGGCGCCGAGGCGCTCGAGCTCCACCTGCGCACGAACCTCCGCTACGCGGCGCTGCTGCGGCGGATCGTCCGCGACGGCGGCGAGCGGACGCTCTCCCAGCCGCTGGCGATCGCGCTGCTCGGCGCGGTCCACGAGCTCGTCCTGCACGCGATCGCCGAGGACCGCACGCGGCGCCTCCCGGCGGTGTTGAAGACCGTCGCCCCGCTGCTCGACGCGGCCCTCGGCGCGTCCGCACGGCCGCGTGCACGCGCGCCCCGCACGTGAAATCCGGGTACCGAACCGCGACACGCGCCCTCCTGGCGTGTTGCTGGCAGAGAACGAACGAACCTTGATCCCTTGGGAGGGACGATGCACCGCACCATCAAGTGGGCGCTCCGCGCCGGCGCGCTCACGCTGACGCTCGCAGCACCGACGGCCGCGCAGGCGGCCACCGCACCCGCGGTCACCACCGGCGGCGCCGCCAACGTGGCGCAGCAGACCGCACGCCTCACGGGGTCCGTCGACCCCAACGGCGCCGCGACGACCTACCAGTTCCAGTACGGGGCGACCAGCGCCTACGGCGCGGTCACGCCCGAGCTGACGGCCACCGGCGACGGCAAGAAGACGGTCACGGCCGACATCAGCGGCCTCGCGCCGGCCACGACCTACCACTTCCGGCTGATCGCCCGCAACGCCAAGGGCGTGAGCAAGGGCGGCGACCGCAGCTTCAAGACCAAGGTCCAGCCGCTCGGCGTCACGTTCGCCGCGACGCCGAACCCGCTGCCCTTCGGCGGGACCACGACGCTCGCGGGCCAGCTGACCGGCACGGGCAACGGCGGGCGCGACGTCGTCCTGCAGTCCAACCCGTTCCCCTACACCCAGGGCTTCAAGGCGGACGGCAACAAGCTCGTCACCGACGCGGCCGGCAACTTCTCCTTCGGGCTGAAGACCGTCCCGTTCAACACGCAGTACCGCGTGGCGCTGCCGGACAAGCCGGCGGTCGTCAGCCCGATCGTCGTCGTGAGCGTCTCGGTGCTCGTCTCCACGCACCTCGGCGCGCGGACCGTCCACAAGGGCCACCAGCTCACGTTCTCGGGCTCGCTGCGGCCGGCCGTCGACGGCACGCCGATCGCGATCCAGAAGCGGAACTCGAAGGGGACGTGGGTGACGGTCGCCGGCACGGTGGCGCGCCACAACAGCAGCGCGTCCTCGAAGTACAGCAAGCACGTGACGATCCGCTCCGGCGGCAAGTACCGCGTGTACGCGGGCGTGGCCAACGGGAGCTACGTGCCGAACACGGGCTCCACGTACACGATCCACACGAAGTAGCTCCAAGCGCAGGGTCGCGCGGTCCCGTCCAGGCGGACGGGACCGCGCCGGCCCGGCGCGGTTGCGGAACGGAACCTGACACCGGTCGGAGCGGGCGGCCCGCCCTTCGGGCTCGTCCTGCCAGCTGGCTGTGGCTCGACGCGCCGTCGTGCTGATCGGCTCTGGTTGGGGCCATCCGGCGGCAAGTATCAATTGCCCAGCCCGGCGGTCGCAGACGGCGGGCGCCAGGTGGGGAGGCGGCTCGGACCCGAGAGGGACCGGGGGCGAGGTGAGCCCTGACCGACTCCCGAAGGTTCAATTCATGCAACTGCCGGCCAGTTGATGCTGGTCGGCGTCCGAAAGGATCGATCAATGCGCATTCGCGCGATGATGTTCGCCCTGGCTGCCACGGCAGCGATGGGCATCGGCGCCTCCGGCGCCTCGGCGGCGACGCTGTTCACGACGTCCGCTCACACGACGACGGTGGCGACGGGTTCCGCGGTCAGCGCCACGGCGACGTCGCCGGTGGTGCTTACTAGCGCCACTAGCGCCCTCAACACCTGCTCGTCTTCCTCGCTGGCCGGCACGGTCACGACGAACTCGGGCGGCACGGTGGCCGGCAACATCACGTCCGGCTCGGTCTCGAGCTGCGCGCCGTTCTCGGCCGGCGTGACTTTCCCCTCGGCCTGGGTGCTCTCGGTCACGGGCTCCTCGACGACGTCGGGTAGCACCACTATTTGGAGCAACGTCACGATCAGCAACGTGCGCTTCGACCTGAACAACGGCCCGTACTCGGGCACGCTGTCCGGTGGCATCACGGCGCGTCAGCCGCACTCCGGCGGCCCGATCTGCCTCCAGCTCTCGGACTCCGGCACGTTGACGGGCCCGCTCACGGGCAACGGCCGCATCGACACGAACTACTGCTTCAACGGCGCCGCGGCGAACTACAGCCTCGGCTAGAGCTGTCCTGACGCATTAGCACGGTAGTTGAGGGGCGTCGCTTTGCGGCGCCCCTCGTCGTCGTGGGCGGCCACCGGCGGTGTGCTTGGACACCTTGAGTGTTTCTAGTTGCATCGACTCCGTCCAGCTGGTTAGATCAGCCGGTCTTTGTGGACGGCCGTGTTTCCGATGAGCCATGCAGCTCGTCGATGGCCCGCCATGGAAGGCGGGAGAGATCGCTGGTCGTGTCGTAGCGCAACGTGGGAAAGGGTCTATGTTCGTCTGGATTGTCGGGAAGGCAACGGCGTGCTCCGTCGTCCGCGATGTCGAGGTGCTCGAGCGCGGAGGCGGGCGATGAGCACCGCAGCCTCCCGGCGCGCGCTCCTCGCCGTCGCGGCCGCCGCGACAGCGCTCACGTTCGGTCCGAGCGTCGCGCAGGGCGCCGACTCCTGCGCGAACGCCGCGCTGCGCACCGGCACGTCGGCAGCGCTGCCGGACTGCCGGGCCTACGAGCTCGTCAGCCCCGACGCCAACCACGCTTCGAACACGACGCCCGCCGGGCGGACGTCCGCAGACGGCAACACGATGGCGTACCAGCTCATCGACGCGCCGGAGAACGCGCAGTCGGCCACGGTGTTCAACATGGTCCGCGCCGACCGCGACCCCCAGCTCGGCTGGCGGGGGGTCTCGAGCTCGCCTCCCGTCCCCGGTCCCGCGGGCGTGTATGCGGGCTTCATCCCGAGAGGGTTCTCGGCGGACCTCACCTCGCTCTTCATCTACACCGATCAGAAGCTGACCCCCGACGCTCCGCACGGGCAGAACGCGTTCGTGGGACGGCCCGATGGCTCGTACCGGTTGGTGACGACCGCCGCCAGCCAGCTGATCGGTGGCATCAACGTCTACCCCTCCGCCGACTTCGTCTACGGCAACGCGGACTTCAGCCGCGTGTACTTCCTGCCGGGGGCGCCTCAGGATCCGGCGGATCCCTCGCCTGGCGGAAGCGTGTACTCCTGGACGGAGGCGACGGGTCCGCGTCTCCTCGGCATTCTCCCCGACGGCACGCCGGCTCCCAACGGGTCCCTGGCGGGCGGCGTGCTGGCGCCGGTGTCGGGCAACGGCAAGTACGCGGTGTTCTCCGCGAACGGCAGCCTCTTCGCACGCGTGAACGACGCCACGACCATCGAGATCGCAACGACCCAGCGCACCGTCGATCCCGACCCGAACCCGGCGGCTCCGCCCGTCGGGCTGGGGATCACGAAGGACGCCGCGAAGATCCTGTTCACCAGCCGGTCCGAGCTGACCAACGACGCGAACACCGGCGAGTCCGGCGGTACCGCGACCGATGCGGGCAACGACATCTACAGCTACGACGTGGCCTCCGGGACGCTCACGGACCTGACGGTCGACACGGATCCGGCTGATGTCGCCACGGGCGCGAACGTCCAGGCCGTCTACGGAGCGTCCTCGGACGGCTCCTACATCTACTTCACCGCGACCGGCAACCTGGCACCCGGAGCCCGGCCCGGCCACACCTCGTTGTACCGCTGGCATGACGGCGACATCGAGTTCGTCGCCGACGCCGACGGCCTCACGGGGCTCGGCGGCGGGCAGGTCCGCGCCTACATGACGCCGGACGGGCGGCACTTCGCCTTCGCGTCCACCGATCGCCTGACCGGCTACGACAACATCGATCCGGTCACGGGCCTGCCGCACTACGAGGTCTACAAGGCATCGGTCGACGCGCCGCTCGAGTGCGCGTCCTGCCGGGGTGACGGCTCCCCGCCGACGGGCGACAGCTACCTGCCGGAGTACTTCGGGCTGTCGGGCGCCGGCATCCGCGACATGAGCGACGACGGCCGTCGCGTGTTCTTCCACAGCCTCGACGCCGTCGTCCCGAAGGCCTCCAGCGGCCTGCAGCAGGTCTACCAGTACGAAGACGGCCAGATCTCCCCGATCTCGCGGCCGGACGGCTCGTCGGCGGCGACGTTCCTCGATGCGAGCGCCTCGGGCGACGACGTGTTCTTCTCGACCTACGACGACCTCGTCCCGAGTGCGACCAGCGGAGACCAGGCGGTGTTCGACGCGCGCGTCGGCGGCGGGTTCCCGGTGGCGGCCGACACGCGGTGCGCGAGTCTGGCCTGTCAGCCGGCGGCGACGCCGGCGCCCCCGCTGGCCGTCGCGGCGTCGGTCACCTTCCTCGGTGACGGCAACGTGAACGACACGTCCGACGACGCCACCGGCTCGTCGAAGGTGACGGTCTCGAAGGTCTCGACGATCACCGGCACGGCAGGCACGCTGAAGGTCAAGGTGCCGGGCAAGGGGAGGCTGACGGTCTCCGGCTCCGGCCTCCAGACCAAGCGGTCGTCCCTGTCGAAGGCCCAGACGATCTCGGTGCGGCTCGCGCTCACCGCCAAGGCGGCGAAGACGCTGCGCTCGAAGCGGTCCTACAAGACCAAGGTCAAGGTGGCCTTCGTCGACAGCGGGGGTACCGCGTCGAGCGCGACGCTGTCGCTCACGTTCAAGCCGGCCAAGTCCAGCTCGGCCCGGAAGGGGCGCTAGCCATGAACCCGATCACGACCGCTCGGAGCCGCGTCCCCATGGAGGAGACCTTGTCCACGCACCTCGCCTCGCAGTCGTCGGTGAGCAGCAGGCAGCGGCGGCTGGCGGGGCTTGCCGCGTTGCTCGTCGCCATGGCGTGCTGCTGCGTCTGGGCGGCCGGTGCGCACGCTGCGCCGGCGCTCACCCTCACGAGCTTCTCGGCGGGGGCGTTCAACGCCGACAACACCCCGGCGACGCAGGCGGGCGCGCATCCGTTCGAGCTCAGGACGGGGTTCGCGTTCGGCACGTACTTCGACACCGAGCAGGGTCTGGACCTGCCGAACGCGTCCATCAAGGACACGGTGTTCGACCTCCCTGCGGGTGTGCTCGGCGACCCGCACGCCGTCCCGCAGTGCCGCCAGCAGGACATGAACGTCCCCGGCAGCGCCTGCCCGACGTCGACGCAGATCGGCTACGCCGAGGTCGACCTCAAGTTCCTCGGCCGGGAGACCCGCACCTACCCCATCTACAACATGGAGCCCCCGGCCGGCGAGCCCGCGCAGTTCGCGTTCCTGGTCATCGCGTCGGTCGTGCACATCGACGTGAAGATCCGCACGAACGGCGACTACGGCGTCACCGCGACGGTCCACAACGCCAACACCACCTCGCCGCTCTACGGCGTCACCGTCCACCTCTGGGGCGTCCCGTCCGATCCCTCGCACGACGCGCTGCGCTTCCGGCCGTTCGCGGGCTCGCCGGGGGACGTGAACGGGAACCCGATCCCCAGCCCCACCTCGCGGACGCCGTTCCTGCGCAACCCGACGTCCTGCACGGGTCCGGTCACGACGACGCTCGACGCCACGTCGTGGCAGGAGCCCGACCAGGTCACCTCCGCGCAGTCCATCGCCCCGGCGGTGACCGGCTGCGCACGCGTGCCGTTCGACCCGACGGTGTCGTTCGCTCCGGACACGAGGCAGGCCGGCTCGAGCGCCGGGTTCGGGGTCGACGTCGACGTCCCGCAGAACAAGAACCCCGACGGGGTCGCGAGCGCCGACGTCAAGCGCGTCGCCATGAAGCTGCCCACCGGCGTGGCGATCAACCCCAGCGCCGCGGACGGCCTGAACGGCTGCGCCGACTCCGCCTTCGCGATCAAGTCCGACACGGTCGAGCAATGCCCGACCACGTCCAAGATCGGCTCGGCGACGATCACCTCGCCGCTGCTGGACAAGCCGCTGGACGGGGCGGTCTACCTCGCCTCGCCCCTCGAGCAGGGGCCGCTGGCGGCCGCATCCGGGCGGATGTTCCGCCTGTTCCTCGCCGCTGAGGGCTCCGGCGTCCGGGTCAAGCTCGCCGGCTCGGTCGTGCCGGACACGGTCACGGGTCAGCTCACCGCGACGTTCGACAACAACCCGCAGCTGCCGTTCAGCAACCTGCACCTGCAACTGGTCGGCGGCTCGCGAGCGCCCCTGTCCACGCCGAAGGCGTGCGGCACCTACACGACGACCGCCGAGCTGACGCCGTGGACGGCGCCCGCGGCGCCGTCGGTCACCGCCACCGACTCGTTCACCATCGACCAGGACTGCGACCGCGCGGCGAAGTTCGAGCCGACGTTCAGCGCCGGCCTGGTCACGCCAAGCGCCGGCGGCTCCGGGACGTTCGTCCTGAACGTCGGCCGGCCCGACGGCCAGCAGGACATCACCGGCCTGACGACGGTCCTGCCGCCCGGCCTGCTGGCCAAGGTCGGCTCGGTGCCGCTCTGCTCGGATGGCGACGCGACGGCGGGCACCTGCCCGGCCGCGTCGCAGATCGGGCACACGACGGTCGCCTCGGGCATGGGCAGCAGCCCGGTGTACATCCCGCAGGCCGGGAAGGCGCCCACCGGCGTCTACCTCGCCGGGCCGTACAACGGGGCGCCGTACAGCCTGTCGATCGTCGTGCCGGCGCAGGCCGGGCCGTACGACCTCGGCACGGTCGTGGTCCGGGCGGCGCTGCAGGTCGACCCGGTCGACGCGCACGTGACGGTCGTCAGCGACCCGATCCCGACGATCCTCCTCGGCGTCCCGCTGAGCGTGCAGAAGATCAACGTCACCATCGACCGGCCGGGCTTCATGGCGAACCCGACCAACTGCGCGCCGATGAAGATCTGGAGCAAGGTCTCCTCGGCGAGCACGGCGGTCGAGGGCACGACGCCCTTCCAGGTCGCCGGGTGCGCCGCGCTGCCGGTCAAGCCGAAGCTCACGCTCGACCTGTCGGGCAAGGGGCAGACGACCGACGGCAAGCACCCGACGCTCGACGCGCACCTGACGATGCCGACCGGCAACGCGAACCTCAAGAAGGTCAAGGTCACGCTGCCGCTCTCGCTGGCGTTGGACACGGAGAACTCCCAGTCCGACGACCTGTGTGAGTTCGTGGTCGGCAAGCAGACGATCCCGGACTGCCCCGCGCGCTCCATCGTCGGCTCGGCGACGGCGGTGACGCCGCTCCTCAACGTGCCGCTGACGGGCCCGGTGTACTTCGTCAAGAACGTCCGGACGGACCCGAAGACGGGCCGGCAGATCCGCACGCTCCCGACGCTGGCGATCCCGCTGCGCGGCGGCGGCATCACGCTGGTGCTCCGCGCCAGCTCCGAGGTGGTGGCCAACCACCTGGTGACGACGTTCGACAACGTCCCGGACGCTCCGGTCTCCGACTTCAAGTTGAAGATCAACGGCGGTCCCAAGGACATCCTGGTCGTCTCCGGCGTGGACATCTGCAAGGGCACGCAGGTGACCCAGCAGGCCGCGACCGGGCAGAACGGCCGGGTCGCGAACGCCGACATCACGATGACCACGCCCTGTGCGCTGGGCGTCGTGGGCTCGAGCCACACCGCCTCGGCGCTGAAGCTGACGGTGAGCGGCCTGGGCGCCGGCAAGGTGTCGGCCTCGGGTGGCGGCCTGGTCAAGACGACGCGGACGATCACGAGCGCGACGACCGCGACGCTCACGCCGAAGTTCACGAAGACGGTGGCCGCGCGCCTGGCGCACCACCAGGACGTGAAGATCCGCGTGACGATCGCCTACACGCCGAAGGGCGCGAAGAAGGCGAAGACGTCGCACAAGACGATCACGGTCCACGGCTGAGCCGCGGCCCGCGGCGCTGATGGAGACGGAGAGGGCGCCCGACGGGGCGCCCTCTCCGCGTTCCGGGGGTCGCACGCGCGCGAGTGACTTCGGCCTGCGACACGCGACCAGCGGACCTGGCAGGCTTCACGCATGCAGATCCGGGGCATGCAGAGGCAGGCATGAAGCAGCGTCCGGCGGTCACCATCCTCACGGGAGAGCTCGATCTCCAGGCCTCGCGCTCCCTCGGGCAGCGCCTGAACGAGGAGGTCGGCGCCGGGGTCACGGCAGCCGACGTGATCCTCGACCTCTCGTCCGTGTCGTTCATGGACTCGAGCGCGCTCGGCGTGATCGTCCAGGCCGACCAGCGCCTGGGCCGCCAGGGCCGCGCCCTCGCCGTCATCGCCCCGGAGGGCAGCGCGGCCGCCACGCTCGTGGAGATGACGCACGTCGACCGCTCGTTGCGCGTCGCCGCGACCCGCGACGAGGCCGAGGCCAAGCTCGAGCGGGATCCCGCTACGCCGTCCTGATCCCCGCGGCGCCGCCGAGCCCGAGCTCGGCGATCGCCGCCTCGCGCAGCTTGAACTTCTGGACCTTCCCGGTGACCGTCATCGGGAACGCGTCCACGACCTTCACGTAGCGCGGGACCTTGAAGTGCGCGACCTGCCCGCGGCAGAACTCGCGGACCGCCTCGGGCGCGAGGTTCGCGACGCCCGCGCGGGGGATGACCCACGCCATCAGCTCCTCGCCGTAGCGCGCGTCCGGCACGCCGATCACCTGCACGTCGGCGATGTCCGGATGGCCGTAGAGGAACTCCTCGAGCTCCCGCGGGTAGACGTTCTCGCCGCCGCGGATGATCATGTCCTTGATCCGCCCGACGATGTTCGCGTACCCGTCCTCGTCGATCGTCGCGAGGTCGCCGGTGTGCATCCAGCCCTCGTCGTCGAGGACCTCGGCCGTGCGCTCCGGATCCTCCCAGTACCCCACCATGACGCTGTAGCCGCGCGTGCACAGCTCGCCGGTCTCGCCGACCGCGCACGTCGCGCCGGTCGCCGGGTCGGCGACGCGCACCTCGAGGTGCGGATGCACCCGCCCGACCGTGCCGACGCGCTTGTCCACCGGGTCGTCCACCGCCGTCTGGGTGGAGACCGGCGAGGTCTCGGTCATCCCGTAGCAGATGGTCACCTCGTCCATGTGCAGGTCCTCGATCACCCGTCGCATGACCTCCACCGGGCACGGCGAGCCGGCCATGATCCCGGTGCGCAGCGACCCCAGGTCGAACGACCCGAAGTCCGGGTGGTCGAGCTCGGCGATGAACATCGTCGGGACCCCGTAGAGCGACGTGCAGCGCTCGGCCTCGACCGCGGCGAGCGTCGCGCCCGGGTCGAACGCGGGCGCCGGGATCACCATGCACGCGCCGTGGGTCACCGCGCCGAGGTTGCCCATGACCATCCCGAAGCAGTGGTAGAACGGCACGGGGATGCAGACGCGGTCCGCCTCGGTGTAGCGGCAGCCCTCGCCGACGAGGTAGCCGTTGTTGAGGATGTTGACGTGGCTGAGCGTCGCGCCCTTCGGCGCGCCGGTCGTCCCGCTCGTGTACTGGATGTTGATGGGGTCGCCCGGGTCCAGGGTCGCCTCGCGCTCGGCCAGCGCGCCGCCGGGCGTGGCGGCCGCGCTCGCGAGGAACGCCGTCCAGGACGGATCGCCGTCGAGCCAGACGACGTCGAGCTCCGGCGCGACTTCGGCGACCATCCCGGCGTAGTTGGAGGTCTTGAACGCGCGCGGCGCGAAGAGCAGCCGCGTCCCGGACTGCCGCAGCGCGTAGGCCAGCTCCGAGGTCCGGTAGGCCGGGTTGACGTTGACCAGGATCGCGCCGGCCCGCGCGGTGGCGAACTGCAGCAGCGTCCACTCCGCGCAGTTCGGGCTCCACACGCCGACGCGGTGCCCTTGGCGATGCCGCGGGCGAGCAGCGCGCGGGCGACGCGGTCCACCTCGGCGTCGAGCTCGGCGTAGGTGAGCCGGATCTCCTGCGCGGAGCTGACCAGCGCCTCACGGGTCCCGAAGCGCGCGGCGACCGCGCGCAGGTTGGCCCCGATCGTCTGGTGCAGGAGCGCGGGCTCGCTCGGCCCGCGCACGTGGGCGTTGGACATGCCTCCCATCATCCCGCCCCGCGTCACCGCCGGAGCCGCACCGCCCCGCTGCGGCGCGTCGTCGCCGCCTTGCCCTTCGCGGTGAACTTCGCGCTCACGCGCTCGCTCACCTTGCGCCCGCGGGCCAGCGCCTTGCGCGTCGCCTTCGACGGCTGCAGCGTCACCCGCACCGTCTGGCCCTTGCGCATCGCGTGCGACCACGAGGCCAGCCTGCCGCCGGCGCCGCGCAGCACGACCCGGCCCGCGACCGCCGCGCGCACCGCGACCCGCACGCGCCCGCCGCTCATCGCCCGCGCGCCCGAGACCTTCGGCGCCGCCGAGCACGGCGCGCTGAGCTTCACGGTGGACTTCTCCGTCTTGCCGTTCTGCCCGCCGGCGACGAGCGCCGCCTTCTGCGTGGCCGAGCACACGTCGGCGCCGTTCGTCACGACCAGGATCCCGTGCTTGCCGCCGTTGAGCTGGAGCCGGAAGCTCGAGACCGCCGCGTCCGGGATCGGCGCGAACGTCGTCACCAGGTGCGCCTTCGCGTCGACCGACGTCGTCGCCCGCAGGTCGAGCGCGATCTCGCCGCGCAGCTGCACCAGCAGCGTCGGGAGCGTCTTGATCAGGCGACCGGTCTTCGGATCGGCCCGGATCCCCTTCACGAAGTACACCTTGCCGCTGAGCGCGTGGTCGAGCAGCGGCGTCTTCGCGGTCGCGGTGCCGATCACCGAGGACTGCGGGCACTCGCCGCGCAGGCCGTCGCCGAACTCGCAGAGCGCCTGCGCGTTGTCCGGGTCGAGCGCGAGCGCGAGCGGCAGCGTCACCTGGACCTGCTTGATGTTCGCCTGCCCCTCGGCCTGCGTGACGGTCGAGTCGACCCCCGGGTGCTTGCCGTCCGTCGTCTGCGAGACGCCGGTCAGCGCGATCGCCGTCTTCGGCGAGAACGCGAGCTTGTCGCAGCCGGTCGCCGCGAACGGCACCGTCGGCGACGCCGTCAGCGACCCGAGCGACGTCAGCAGCGTCCCGATCTGCAGCGGCGCGCAGTTGGTGGGGTTGCGCATCGTGTCCTTGCGGTCGACCGTCACCCGCACGCTGCGCAGCAGCAGCGGGACGCCGTCGAGGATCGTCGGCAGCGGATCGCTGAGCACCCGCACGTGGGCGTCGTTGCGATCCAGCAGGACCGCGGCGCGCACCACGACGAGCCCGAAGTCGAACGGCCCCGCGACCGCGTGGACCACGATCGACAGCCCGTAGGGCCCGCCGCCGTAGGGCTTGGTCAGGTAGACGAGGCCGCTGAGCGGATACGGGCTCGGGCCCGCGCCCGCGGCCACGTCGACCGTGCCGATCCGGCTCGTCGCCGGGCACGTGCCCGCCGCGGCGTGGGCGTCGTCGCAGAGCGGGATGCCGGCCGGCTTGGCCAGCAGGCCGGGCGGGAGCGTCGCGTCGATGCGCTGCAGCGCCTGGTCGCCGTCGGGCCGCGTGACCGCCAGGGAGAAGCTCGGCGAGGCGCCCGCGCGCGTGTCGGTCACGCCCGCCGCCATCGCGGGCCGGAACGCGGTCGCGCGCTCGCAGCCCTGGTCGATCGTGACGTCGTCGGTCGCCGTCGCCGACTGGCCGCCCCAGGAGGTGAAGCTCCCGCGGATCGTCGCCTTGCCGCAGGCGGGCGGGTTGACGAGCGTGGCGCGGTCGCCGCCGCGCAGCGCGACGCGCACGAGGCTCACCGGCACCTGGGGGTTCTCGGTGAAGGACGCGGTCAGCTGGCCCGTCGCCGGATCGGCGACGACGTGGCCGACGAGCCGGACCGACACGCCGTAGCGCGGGGAGTCGGCGACCAGGAACATGCGGTACTCGTCACCGCTCAGGGGATCGCCGCTGAGCGGCTGGCCGAGGTAGACCGTGCCCTTCAGGCTCCCGGCCGGGAGGACGGGCGTCTCGAAGTCGACCGTGCCGATCGCGGACGCCGCCGGGCAGGCGACCGGACGCGTGGTGCCCTTGCCGAGCTGCGCGTCGGTGCAGCCCTCGAGGCCGGTCGCGGCCGACGGGTTGATCGTCATGCCCGCGGGCAGCGTGACGTGCGCGTCCTTCAGCGTCGCGGTGTTCGGCTTGTCCTTGCCGTTGGGGTTCTGCGGCAGGCCGACGTCGATCGTGACGCCGGACGGCGCGCCCGCGACGGGCGTGTCGACCCCGACGCCGACCGTGGGCGCGAACGGGAGGTCGCCGCAGCCGGTCGCGCCGACGGGCGTCTTGGTCGAGTAGGACAGGTACTGGCCCGGCGCCTGGTGGGAGTCGACCTGCAGCTTGGTCTCCGCCGGCCCGGTGCAGCCGCTCGGCATCGTGATGAACGTGCCGTCGCCCGCGCGGCCGTTGAAGACCAGCCGCGTCTCGTAGAGCGGGATCGCGTCGGTGATGTTCGAGATCGTGAAGGACTCGTGGTAGTCGGAGTCCCACGCGACGCCGCCGTCGAGGTAGATCTCGCCGCCGACGACCGGGACGCTCATGCCGAAGCGCGCGGGCATGCCGTCGGGCTGGACCATGTTGTAGACCGTGGTCGCGATCGGGGCCTTGACGACGCCCGAGACCGTGGTGATGTAGTTGGTCCCGACGGCGCTGTTGGCCGGGCACGCCTGCGCCTCGAGCTGGGCGGTCGTGCACTTCGGCGTGGCCTCGGGGTTGACGCTCAGGCCGACGGGCAGGTCGACGTGGACGTCCTTGACGTTGCCGTCCGGCGTCGCGAGCAGGCCGGCCGTGGTGAAGGCGAAGTCGGTGATGCCCCACTGCGGATGGCCGGCGGCCTGGGTGTACCAGTAGTCCGGCGTCGACTCGCGCGTGCACTGCGGCGAGGGCTCGGTGTCCTTGGTGCACGTGCCGGCGTCGAACTTCGAGACGCCGAAGTCCGCCTGGGCGGCCGGCGCGAGCGCGCAGAGACCACCGATCGTTGCCGCGGCGACCAGCGCGCGGCGCATCCACAACAGCATCCTCATCTCCTCCTGCCCGATCCGAGCTCCCGTCCGGATCCTGTTACCCAAGAATGAGGAAGTTCGCACACAACGTCGTCTCCACGCGCCGGTCGGCCGGCGCCGGACGGTGGCCGCTACAGTGGGTCGCATCATGCAACTCACTGGAGGTCACGCCGTGAACGTCGAAGGATCCGTCGCCCTGGTCACCGGGGCCAACCGCGGGCTGGGCCGGGCGTTCGCCCGCGCGCTGCTCGACGCGGGCGCCGCCAAGGTCTACGCGGGCGCGCGGGACCCCGAGAGCGTCACCGACCCCGACGTCGTCCCGGTCGCGCTGGACGTCACCGACCACGAGCAGGTCGCGCGGCTCGCCGCCGAGCTCGGCGACGTGACCATCGTCATCAACAACGCCGGCGTCGGCCTCGGCGCCGCGGCGGTCGGCGGCGACGACCTCGACACGCACCGCGCCGAGTTCGAGGTCAACTACTTCGGGCTGCTCGCGGTCTCCCGTGCGTTCGCGCCGGTGCTCGCCGCCAACGGCGGGGGCGCGCTGGTCAACATGCTCTCCGCGCTCTCCTGGGTGTCGTTCCCCGAGTTCGGCAACTACTCCGCGACGAAGTCGGCGGCCTGGTCGCTGACCAACGGCCTGCGCACGCAGCTGCGCTCCCAGGGCACGCTCGTCGTTGGCGTCCACGCGGGCTACATCGACACCGACATGGTCGCGGGCGTCGACGCCCCGAAGATCGCGCCCGAGGAGGTCGCGCGCCAGACCGTCGCCGGCATCGCCGCCGGCGCCGAGGAGGTCCTCGCCGACGAGGTCAGCCGCAACGTCAAGGCCGCGCTGCCCGACGACCTCGCGACGTTGTACCCCAACATCCAGCAGGGCTACGACGCGGCGGCGACCGCCGCCTAGGCGGACGGGCGCACGGCCCTGCGGGCGCGCCGCGCCCGCAGGGCCTGCAGCGTCCACAGGCCCCCGAAGCCCGCGACCGCGAGCGTGCTGAGCAGCGTGAGCAGGCGGCCGGCCGTGAGCTGCCAGGGCGCGTCGCCCGTGAGGCAGAGGCCGGAGCAGACGGGGCTGGCGGTGGCGCGCCAGGTGCCGCCGGCGTCCACGTGGGTCACCTGCAGGATGGACATGCCCGCGGCGTCCCGGCCGGCGATCCGCGCGTCGCCGTGGACCTTCACGAAGGGCGACCAGGCGACCGGCGTGCCGACGCGGTCGCCGACCTTGCCGCGCGCATGGATCGTGCCGTCGACGGACGTCACGCCGTCGGCGAACAGGACGCCGTTGGCGCCGGTCTTCGTCCGCCGCGCCGTCGGATGGTCGACGACGAGGAACTGCAGGTGCGCCATCAGGTTCTGGTAGGAGAACGACAGCGGCTCGGCGTCGGCGCTGATCCCGTCGTGCTTGGGCGCCGGGATGCGGAAGATCGAGGTCGACTCCGCGCGCCAGGCGATCGACGTCGCGGCGCCGGCCTCCACGCCGACGACGACGACGAGCGCGCCGATCAGGAGGAGGCGGGCGCGGCCCGGTCGCAGCGCGAGGATCGCCGCGACGACGGCGCCCGCGAGCGCGAGCCCGACGTACGGCACGAGCCGCACCGGCATCTGGATCGCCTGGATGGTGGTGGGGAAGTGGTGCCACCAGCCCGGGTCGGCGATCACGGCCACCAGGCCGCCGATCAGCGCCAGCAGGCCAACGGCGCTCGCGACCGGCCGGCGGTCGGTGCGCCGCAGCACGAGCGCGGCGAGCGTCGCGAGGATCGTCCACGCGCCGACGAGCACCGCCGGCTGCGGGTAGTTGGACAGCGCGCCGTAGCTCCCGCCGGGCTGGCGCGGCCAGGGCGACAGCAGGATGTCGAGCGCGGAGTAGGGGCGGTAGTCGTTGAGCATGAACTGGCTGAAGGCCAGCCCGCCGATCTGCGTCTCGCGCCCGAACCAGAGGTTCGGGAGCAGCCACGCGGCCGTGAGGCCGAGCCCGAGCGCCACGGCGAGCGCGACGCGACCGAGGCGGCGCAGGACCTCGCGCCGCCCGAGCGCCCGCGGGCCGATCGGGAGCTGGAGCAGCAGGACGAGCGGCAGCACGAGCGCGCTCAGCATCAGGGTGAGGTTGTGCGTCCCCGCGACGACGGCGGTCGCGGCGACCAGCGCGACCAGCGCCCGCCGCCGCCCGCGCTCCGGGCACCAGAGGAGCGAGGTCGCCGCGCCGAGGCCGGCCGCCGCCGCGTTGAGCGCGACGACCTCCGCCCACGCGCCGCGGCCGTAGAACGTCCCCACCATGTACGGCGCGCACACGAACGAGAGCGCGGGCAGCACCGCGAGCGCCCGCGACAGCCCGAGGCTGCGCGCCGTCCACCAGATGCCGAAGTAGCCCGCGACGTAGGCGGACGCCGTCGCGGCGACGAACGTCGGCCACGCGCCGAGCACCACCGCGACCGCGCCCAGCAGCGAGAACGTGAAGCCGCCGTAGTAGAGCGGCATCGGGTAGAAGACGCTGTAGGCGTTGTGGATGAACAACGTCGGCGTGCCGTGCGCTCCGAGGTACTCCGCCTGGCGCTGGACGAACCAGTAGGGGTTGTTCCACTCCCACCACGCGTTCTGCCGCAGCAGGAACGGCAGGATCAGGAGGGCGACGAAGACCGGCGGGCACCAGACGACGAGGCGGCGGCCCGCGACGGGGCCGATCCGGAGCCGCCGCGCGCGCGGGGCGGCGATCGCGCCGGCCTGCGGCGCCTCGACCGAGCTAGCGGTCGACACGCCGCCGCCTCGCCAGCGCCATCAGCACCGACGCCCCCGCCAGCCACAGCAGCGCCAGGATCGAGACGATCCGGCCGAGGACCACCGGCGGCGGGTTCGTGGCGGCGACGGTCACGTGGGCCACGCCGCCGGGCGCGTCGTCGATCTCGAGGACGCCGTTGCCGTTGGGGTCGTTGGCGACGAAGTGCGCGCCGGTGACCTTGATCAGCCACGAGGCGGTCTTCACGTTGGAGAGGACGTCCTGGCCCTCGGAGGCCTCGATCGACGCCGAGACGCGGTGGTGCTTCTCCGCCGTCTTGGCGTCGAAGAGGATCCGCGGCATGGTCGGGTCCGGGTTGATCGAGGGCAGCCGCGAGTCGACGTAGTCGGCGGCGCCCCACGGCGGCTCGTCGACGCTCGCGTACGGCCGCGGCTGGCTCCACGGCGGGCTGACCTGCGGCGCCGGGAACGGCTCGTCGACGAGCGACTTGCCGTTGGCGATGACCAGCGCCAGGATCGGGACGGTGCCGAGCACCCAGTACCGCCGCCAGCCGCGCGTCCGCGCGGCGAGCGCGAGCCCGCAGATCACCAGGCCCGCGGCCGCGAGCTCGATGTAGGCCTCGAAGCGGTACGGCGCCTGCACGCGGTCGTACGGCGAGGGCAGCCCGAGGATCCACTCGACGTGCGTCATCAGCTGCCAGACCGCGATCGCCGCGGCGAGCAGCGCGGCCGCCGTCCACGGCCACGGCGAGCGCAGGCGCGGCCGGAAGAGCACGAGCGCGATCAGCGTCCAGCCGACGGCGAGGAACGGGAGCTGCGCCGACTGGTGCGTGAAGCCGGGCAGCCCGTTGTGGTTGTGCAGGGTGAACAGGAACTTCGGCACCACGTAGAACATCGACGTGCGCACGAGCCCCTCGGCGAGGTCCGTGTTCGTCGCGATCGACGTCTGCGCCTGGTAGGCGACGTCCGGCAGGAAGAACCAGGCGTTGACCAGGAACGCCGGCACCATGACGAGCGCCAGGCGCTTCAGGCCGCGCGGCTGGAAGAGCAGCCGGCGCGCCGCCGGGACGACCAGCAGCAGCACGACCCCGACGACGACCGCGAGCGTCGTCGCCCACAGCATCGTCAGGTTGTGGCTGCCGGTGTAGAGCGTCGTGCTGAGGGCGAGCGCGACGGCCGGCCCGGGCCGCAGCGCGTCCGCGCGCAGGATCGAGATCGCCGAGGCCAGCAGCAGCACCAGCGAGGAGACCGCGATCGCCTGCCCCCAGCTGCCCCACGCGTAGATGGAGGACAACCACCACGGCGAGGCGATGAACAGCACGCCCGGGACGTGCGCGGCGACGCGGCCGACGCCCGCCATGCGCGCCAGCCAGTAGAAGCCGCCCTGCGCCATCGCGAACGCGGCGAGCCACGTGAGGACGAACGCCGCCACGTGCCCGACGGCCAGCGAGATGATCGCCGTGATGACGTAGAGCGTCCCGCCGTAGAACGCGTAGTGCGGGTCGAAGAGCCCGGTCTGGTTGAAGTTGAAGAGGGTGGGGAGGCCCGTCGCCTTCAACGAGCCCTCCTGGTGCCAGATGTACCAGAGGTGCGCGTACCAGTCGAAGCCCACGAACTGGTGCTTCCACAGCATCGGGCGGATGAGCAGGAAGACGACCGCCGCCACGGCGACCACCGCCGCGACCTCCGCGGGCACCCCGAGCCGCCGGCGCCAGCCGCGGGCCGGGACGGCGGGCTCGAGGACCGGCGGCGCCTCGCTGACGGCGGACATCTCCGCGCTCACCTCCCGTTCAGGCGGTAGGCGGTGATCCCGGGCGTCTGGCCCTGGCCGGCCGCGAGGCCCGCCGGCGCGATCAGCGTGTCGTCGTGGACCATCACCCCCGTGTTGGTCGCCGCCGGGAGCTGCTGCTCCCAGAGGACCTTGCCGGTCTTGGCGGCGAGCGCGTGGACGATCCCGTCGAACGTCGTCGCGAAGACCACGTCGTTGGTCACCGTCGTGGCGCCGAAGGCGGGCGTCGGGAACTCGCGCGTCCACGTCACCTTGCCGCTGTCGAGGTCGACCGCGGTCACCTCGCCGGTGGCGCTCTGGCCGTCGCGCGCCCCGTCCTGGGTCTGCGTCGTCCACGTGACCGAGTTGTTGACGATCGGGACGAAGACGGACGTGCCGTCGGTCGCCATCGGCGCGATCACGCCGCCGAGCCGGCCGGGGTAGATCTCCTCGCCGAGGCGCAGCTTGGAGTACTTGCCCGCGGCGGCCAGCGCGGGATCGCCGTCATGCCCGTTGTGCGTGCCGACCGGCCGCTTCCACAGCAGCTTCCCGGAGGCGCGGTCGACCGCGATCACGATCCCGGACTTGCCGGCCTCGACGACCGCCGGGCGGCCCTTGACCTTCGCGAGGATCGGCGGGTCCTGGAGGTCCCAGTCGTAGATGTCGTGGGGCGTGAGCTGGTAGTACCACTGCAACTTGCCCGTCTTGGCGTTCAGCTTCACGAGCGAGTTGGTGTACAGGTTCTTGCCCGGGCGGCTGGAGCCCCACGGGTGGTCGTCGGTCCCGGGGAACGGGCCGGGGTTGCCGACGCCGAAGTACATGCCGCCGGCGGCGTCGAAGGACGGGGTGTGCCAGAGGCCGCCGCCGAGGTTGATGTCCGCGTTCGCCTTGGACCACGTCTTGGTCGGCGCCGTGTCGAAGCTCCACCGCTTCTCGCCGGTCTTGGCGTCCAGCGCCCAGAGGATCCCCTTCGTCCCCTCGTTGTAGAACTTGCCGTTGTTGCCCGGCACCGTGGAGACGTAGACCAGCCCCTGGTGGTAGCCGGGCGCCATGTCGATGCCCTCGCCGGAGTTGCGGACGAGCGAGACGCTCCAGAGCTCCTTGCCCGTCTTCTGGTCGAGCGCGAAGGCGGAGTCGGCCGTCGCGCCGTACACGCGCCCGTCGCCGACGTTGACGCCGTTGGGCCCCTGGTCGGGCGAGCTGTAGGCCTTGCTCCACAGCACCTCGCCGGTCTTCAGGTCGAGCGCCGAGACGTTCGAGGCGAGGTCCTGCGAGTAGATGACGCCGCCGGCGACCACCGGGGTCGCCGCGTAGCTGCCGTACTGGCTCTGGCTCTCCTGGCCGAAGGGCAGCGTCCACGCCGCCTTGAGCCGCGTGACCGTCGCGGCCGTGATCGGGCCCTTGATGTCGCGCGTGTTGGAGAGGTCGCCGTTGGGGAGGGCGGAGCCGGTGAACGACGGCCCGGCCGCCTGGGGCGCGGGCGTCGCGTCGGGCGTCGCCGCGCCGCTCGTGGACGCCGGCTTCGGCGCGCTCGCCGGCTCGCCGTCGTCGGACGAGCCGCCGCTCGCCACGAGCACGACGACGACCACCAGCACGACGACGGCCGCGCCGGCCAGGGCCAGCGCGAGCTTGGGCACGCGGCGCGTGCTTCCGGGGATCATGCGGTCTCCGCTTCCTCGGTCGCCGCGTCTTCGAGCGCGGCGATGATCTCGTCTTCCATCCGGCACGTCGCCGCGATGAGCACCTCGAACAGGGAGGCGCTGAAGTCCTCCGGCAGGCCCGCGTCGGCGCCGCGCGCCAGGTAGCGGCTGCGCACCTCGACCACGCGGTCGGGCTGCATCATCGGGATCCCGTGCGCGCTCTTGTAGCGCGCGACGTCCCGGCAGATCTCGAAGCGCTCGCCGAGCAGGCCGGCGATCTGGTCGTCGACCGCGTCCAGCCGCGCGCGGAACTCGGGCAGCCCGCTCACGCGACCGCCGCCTCGGCGAGCAGGCCCGCGGCGAACGCGCCGCTGCAGTCGGCGAGCTGGTCGACGGCGTAGCCGCCCTCCTGGACCACGCAGATCGGCAGCCCGCACGAGGCGAGCAGCCGGCCGATCGCGGCGAAGACGCCGGGCTCGAAGTCCCAGCTGCCGTGCGGGTCGCCGGCGACGGTGTCGTAGCCGAGCGAGAGCACGAGCACGCGCGCGGTCCGCGCCAGCTGCTCAAGCGACTCGTCGACCGCGTCGAGGTAGGCCTCCGGGTCCGGCGCCGCGCGGAACTCCACCAACCGCTCACGGCCCGTGCGCGGCAGGACCGGGTCGGCCGGCGCGTTGGTCACCGGCCACGCGTGCAGCGAGTGCAGCTGCACGTCGGGCATGCGGGCGACGATCGCCGACGTGCCGTTGGGGTAGTGCAGGTCGAGGTCGAGGATCCCGACCGGGCCCGCGCCGGCCTCGAGCAGCGCGTGCGCCGCGGCGGCCGCCGTGTTGAGGTAGCAGTAGCCGCCCATGAACGCGGGCCCGGCGTGGTGGCCGGGCGGGCGGCACAAGGCGTACGTGAACCGCGCGCCCGCGGCGACGCGCCGCGCGGCCGAGATCGCGGTCCGGACCGCCTCGTCGGCGGCGGTGACGAGCTCCGGGCCCGCCGGGATGTCGGGCTGCAGCCCGGGCGCGGTGAAGCGCGGGAGGATCACCAGCTCGCTGAGGTCGTGCAGCGCGGCGAGGTAGCCGAGGTCGTGGATCGCGAAGAGCGTCCGCTCCACGTCGGTGTCGGTCGCGCCGGAGCCGACGGTGCGCGCGCCGGGGTGGCGGGTCAGGCCCTCCTCGACGAGCCCGAGGCGCCGGCGGCCGTCCTGGCCCGGGACGCGCCGCCCGCCGTCGACGATCCACGGCGCGTCGCCGTCGAGCCCGCGGCCCCGCTGCCGCACCACCACCAGGCCGTTCACGCCGTCCTCCTCCGCATCCGCGCGCCGACGGTCTCGAAGCCGCTGCGCTGGTAGAACCGCCGCGTCTGCCGCAGCGCCGGGAAGCCGTCGCGCGGGATCCCGACCTCGACGCGCGCGACGCCGGGGCGCGCCGCGGCGAGCGACAGGTAGGCCTCGACGAGCTCGGAGCCGACGCCGTCGCTGCGCCGCCCCGGGGCGACCCACAGGTCCTGGATCAGGCCGTAGGCGCCGCCCGCGTGGATCGCGGCGGGCCAGCTCGCGGCGAGCACGCCGACCAGCGCGTCGCCGTCCGGCGCGAGCGCCACGAGCACCGTCCCCAGCTCGGGGTCGGCGATCACCGCGCGCGCCGCGGCCTCCATCGCGTCGCGGGCGGGCGGTGTCGCGCCCAGCTCCTCCAGCAGCGCGCGCACGGCGTCGGCGACCGCCGCGGCCTCCTCCGGCCGGGCCGCGCGGACCGTCGTGGTCGTGAGCTCGCCGCTCACGTCGCGGTCGCCATCGCGACGGCGGTGGGCTCGATCTCCACGGTGAACGCGGAGGGCGCGTCGCTGCCGATGACCGCCTGGGCGATGGCGGCCATCGGCGCGCGCGCCTTGAGCAGGATCTCGTCGAACTCCTCCTCGGGGTCCGACTGCATGACGATCGCCCCGCCGGCGCCGATCGTCGTCGCGCCGGGGCGGAGCACGATCGTGCGGATGACGATGTTGAGGTCGACGCCGCCGTCGGCGCTGAAGTAGCCGATCGCGCCCGAGTAGACGCCGCGGGCGACGCGCTCGATGTCGTCGATGATGCTCATGGTCCGGAGCTTCGGCGCGCCGGTCATCGAGCCGCCGGGGAAGCACGCGCGGACGCACTCGACCGGCGTGCGGTCCGGCTCGAGCCGGCCCTCGATCGTCGAGACGAGCTGGTGCACGGTCGGGTAGGGCTCGACGACCATCAGCTCCGGGACGCGCACGCTGTCGACCTCGCAGACGCGACCGAGGTCGTTGCGCAGGAGGTCGACGATCATGAGGTGCTCGGCGAACGTCTTCTCGTCGGAGAGCAGCTCGCCGGCGATCGCCGCGTCGCGCTCGGGGTCGGCCGCGCGCGGCGCGGTGCCCTTGATCGGCCGGGCCTCCACGCGGCGATCGCGGCCGACCGAGAGGAAGCGCTCGGGCGAGGAGGAGACGACCGCGAGCTCCTCGCCGAGCTTGAGGTAGGCGGAGAACGGCGCCGGGTTGCGGCGGCGCAGCACCTGGTAGAGCGTGAAGGGGTCGGGGCTCGCGTCGGTCGTGATCTGGTCGGTGAGGCAGACCTCGTAGGACTCGCCCGCGGCGAGCGCCGCCTGGGAGCGCGCGATGTCGGCGAGGTACTGCGTGCGGCCGCGGCCGCAGTGGAAGACGACGGGGTCAGCGCCCTCGGCGGGCGGCGGCGCGACGGCGTCGACGCCGGGCGGCGGCGGCCCCGCGAGGACCTCGCGGACCGCGGCCTCGGCCGTCTCGAGCCAGGCGTCGGCCTCCGCGTCGTCCGGCCGGCCGAGCGCGAGCAGGTGCGTGACGTGCGCGACGTGGTCGACCGCCACGACGCGGTTGGCGAACAACATGACCGCGTCGGGGACGTCGGAGCTGTGCGTGTTGGGCGAGCCGCAGTCGGCCTTGCACTCGTAGCCGAGGTAGCCGACGAAGCCGCCGACCAGGCCGGGCGCGACGCCCTCGGGCGGGGCCGGCACCGCGTGCCGGGCGACCTCGCGGTCGAGCACGTCGAAGATCGAGGCGTGCTCGGCGCTGCGGTCCTCGCCGCGGCGGATGGCGACGACGCCGCCGTCGACGTCGTACTCCAGCAGGCAGTGCTCGGCGCCGGTGCTCGTGCCCAGGTAGGAGCCCTGGGCGAGGCGCGTGGGCGCATCGACGCTGTCGAGCCAGAACGCGTGCTCGGCGTCCCCGAAGAGGCGCTGGAAAAGCTGCTCGGTGGACGGCTCGGCGTCGATGGTCCGGACGCGGAGCGCCAGGCCCGCCTCGCCGCCGGCGCCGCGCTCGGGGTGCTCGCGCCGGGCCGCCGCGCGCTGCGGCGGCCGGCCGGCGCCGCGGCGGCGCGGCCGCGTCCGGGCGTGCGCGAGCTCGTAGAAGTTGCGCACGATCTGGTGGCCGTGCTCGGAGGCGATCGACTCGGGGTGGAACTGCACGCCCCACAGCGGTCGCCGCGTGTGCTCGATCCCCATCACGACGCCGTCCTCGGTCCACGCGGTCACGCGGCCGTCGGGGCCGAGCGGCCCGGTCACCGCGAGCGAGTGGTAGCGGACCACGGAGAAGTCCTGCGGGACGTCCTGGAAGAGGCCCTCGCCCGCGTGCTGGACGCGGCTCAGGCGGCCGTGCATCGCGACCGGCGCCGTCGAGACGATGCCGCTCAGCACGCGGCCGAGGCCCTGGTGGCCGAGGCAGACGCCCAACACGGGGATGTCGCTGCTGCGCAGGATGTCCGAGCAGACGCCGAAGTCGTGCCAGCGCGCCGGATGCCCGGGGCCGGGCGAGAGGACGATCGCGTCGAAGTCCCACCGCGAGAGCGCGCGCCACGAGACCATGTCGTTGTGCACCACGATCGGCTCCTCGCCCGAGACGGCGGCGAGCAGGTGGAACACGTTGTAGGTGTAGGAGTCGTAGTTGTCGATCAGCAGCGTGCTCATCGCGTCGCCTCCAGGCCGAGCCCGCGGGCGCTGCGGTCCAGCAGCGTCTGCACGACGCGCTCGACGTGCTCGCCGCGGTCGCGCTCCATGGACCAGTGCGCCAGGTGCTTGAGGTAGAGCGCGAGCGGGCCGACGTCGAGGCGCTCGACCGCGAGGCGCAGGTGCTGGCGGTAGAGCTCGGACTGCACGACCGCGAAGCGGTACTCCGGGTCGTCGGCGGGCCGGCCGCCCTCGGCGCCGGCGCTGCTCGAGCTCCGCCGCGCGCGGGCGCGGACGAGGTCCCAGCCGACGCTCTGCTTGTCGCGCAGCAGCTTGGGCTGGTCGAACTCCATCGGCCGCGCGACCGGGTAGGGCAGGAAGTAGCCGAGCGCGATCTGCGGCGCCATCCGCTCGGGCGTCGGGTGGCGGCGGCGCAGCTCGCGCGTCTCCGGGTCGGCGTCGATGCGCTCGTCGAGCCAGTCGATCAGCTCGTCGATGAGCAGCGCGCCCTCGCTGGAGGCGAGCGCCCGCTTCTGCCGCGCGACCATCGCGTTGAAGATGTCGTGCGTGGGATGGAGGCTCCCGTTGCCGTTGGGCAGCAGCTCGTCCATCAGCTTGCGGCGGCAGGTCACGTGCCCGACCCACTCGGTGCCGCAGATCTGCATCGAGGTCATGTCCTCGAGGTCCGGCGCGGCCATCCAGTAGGCGAGCGCGCGCATGTGCTGCGTCGTGACGCCGTCGGGGCGGACGAGCGGGAACTCCTCGAAGCCGTCGAGGCCCGTCGGGTAGACCACGACGCCGTCCTCGCGGCGCTTGAAGCGCCCGTCGCGCAGGCCGTCGGCCATCAGCTCGGAGGCGTCCGCGAGGAAGTCGGACTCGAAGAACACGCGGTCGAACGCGACGCCGAGGCGGGCGAGCGTCTTGCGCTGCCCGGCGATCACCCACGCGCGGGTCTTGTACCAGAGCTCGAGCGTGTCGCGGTCGCCGAGCAGGACGCGGCGCAGCAGCTCGTCGGCGTCGTCGTGGCGGACGGTCAGCTCGCGCGTCTGCGAGTCCTCGGGGTACTCGACCTCGCTGCCCGCGATCGAGCCCGCCGCGGCGACGTAGTCGGCGTAGCAGACGCCGACGAAGTGATCGCTCTTCTCGTCGCCGTCGGACCACGCGCCCGCGTGGCGGCCGCTCTGGGCGACGCCGGCCATGGCCTCGCCCATGCTGCGGCCCGCGTCGGAGATCAGGCTGCGGCGCTCGACCTGCCCGCCGGCCTGCGTGAGCGTCGAGGCGATGGCGTTGCCGATCGCGAGGTTGCGCAGGTGCCCGACGTGGAGCGCCTTGGTCGCGTTCGCGTCCCAGAACTGCACCGAGAAGCGCCGGCCGGCCGCGAGGTCGCCGAGCGAGGCCTCGGCGCTGCCGCCGGCCTCGAGGCCGGCGCCCGTGGTCTCGATCCAGCTGTCGGTCAGCCGGACCTCGACCCCGTCGCGGTCGCGTCGCAGCGACGCGACCCACGGCTCGCGCTCGATCTGGTCGAGCACGGTGAGCGCGTCGGGGTCGTCCTGCCAATCGGTCAAGCGGGGCACGAGCTTCAGGTCGAAGCGTCGTGGGCGCCGCGGGGCGCGGGCCGCCCAAGGGGCCGGTGCGCCTTCACGCGGTGAGGTGAATTTTAGATAATCAAAGAGGTTGACTGCCATGTGGACCTGAGGGACTACTACCAGTGCCGCGAGCCCCCGGTCAACGGGTTTCGCACCCGGCCCCTGCCAGTCAGATCAGTGCATGCCAATCGGCTCTTGAGCGCGGTCTCGAAGGGCCGGTAGAAGTTGCAGGCACCGCCGAAGCGGCCGTCCCGGAGACCCACGACCAAGCACCGTCCGGAACCAGCTGCTGCTGCCGGATGGTGTTGAAATCGTTGGTGGCCGGGCGAATGTGACGGTAAATAGGCACCTGTGCCCTAATCGGTTAAGGGATCGGATTAGTAATCCGAGCATCCGGGTTCGAGCCCCGGCAGGTGTGTCACGGGAGAAGACGACGAAAGTGCAGCGCGCGTGCAGCTGATGCTCGATCGGTCAGAGGGCCGAAGCAGTGTTCCGCCGGGCCCGCGGATGCCGGGCGCGGCACAGGCATGGGAGTGGACGCGCAACCCGCTGCCGTTCCTCGAGCGCTGCCGGGCGCGCTACGGCGACGTCTTCACGCTGCGGATGAGCCACTCCGGCACGTGGGTGGTGCTCAGCGACCCGGCCGACGTCAAGCGCGTCTTCACCGCCGAGCCCGCGCGGATGGGCGCGAGCCAGGCCAACGCGGTCCTCGGGCCGCTGCTCGGGCGCCGCTCGGTGATGCTGCTCGACGAGCCCGAGCACCTCGCGCGGCGCCGGATCATCCTCCCGCCGTTCCACGGGCGGCGGATGGCGAGCTACGCGGGCATGACCGCCGCGGTGGCGCACCGCGAGGTCGAGCGCTGGCCCGCCGGGCAGCCGTTCGAGCTGTGGCCGCGCATGCAGTCGATCACGCTCGACGTGATCCTCAACGTCGTCTTCGGCACCGACGCCGAGCGCGAGCCGCGGCTGCGCCGCGTGCGCGACGCGCTCGAGCGGCTCACCGGCTGGCTCAACGACCCGCGGCGCCTCGCGGTGCTCGCCGTCCTGGGCCCGCGCTGGATCGAGCGCCACCGCGGCTTCGCGCGCACGCGGGAGGCGGTGGCGACCGCGGTCCTCGACGAGGTCCGCCGGCGCCGCGCCGGTGACGCGCTCGACCGCCACGGCGACGACATGCTCTCGCTGCTGCTCGAGGGCCGCTACGACGACGGCGCGCCGCTGACCGACGAGGACCTCGCCGACGAGCTGATCACGCTGCTCTCCGACGGCCCGACGTCGACCTCGCTGGCCTGGGCGTTCGAGCGCCTGCTGCGCCATCCGGACAAGCTGGAGCGCCTGCGCGACGAGGTCACCGGCGACGGCGACGGCCGCTACATGGAGGCCGTGATCCGCGAGACGCTGCGGCTCTGCCCGCCGGTGCCGGTCGTCGTCCGCCGGCTGCTCGCGCCGATGGAGCTCGGCGGCCACCGGATCCCGGCCGGGACGACGGTCGCCCCGTGCGTCTCGCTCCTGCACCGGCGCGCCGACATCTACCCGGAGCCCGACGCGTTCCTGCCCGAGCGCTTCCTCGAGCAGGCCCCCGGCACCTACACGTGGATCCCGTTCGGCGGCGGCGTGCGCCGCTGCCTGGCCGCGAGCTTCGCGGTGCAGGAGATGCAGCAGGTGCTCGCCACGGTGCTCGGCGAGGTCGACCTGCACGCGGTCGGCGAGGGCTCCGAGCGCGTCGCGCGCAGCTCGATCGCCTTCGTGCCCGACCGCCGGGCGCTGGCGGTCGTGGGATGAGCGCGCCCGCCGACCTGCTCGTCGTCGGCGGCGGGGCCAAGGCGGCGGCGGTCGCCGCGAAGGTCCACGCCATCAACACGCTCGGCCTCGCGCGGATCGCGCTGACGATCGTCGAGGCCAACCGGCCCGCGGCCTCCTGGATGGGGCTCAACGGCATGACCTCCGGGGACGAGCCGCTGGCGATCACGCCGATCAAGGACGTGGGGTTCCCGTACGAGAGCGCGGGCGCGTTCGGAGCGATCGGCGCCGAGCTCGACCGCGCGATGCTCGGCTTCTCCTGGCAGTCCTACATGTTGGATCGCGGCGGCTTCGCGCGCTGGGTCAACGCGGGCTCGCCGGGGATCCGCCACCGCGACTACGGCGCCTACCTGGCGTGGGTGCTCGCCCGCGCGACCGCGGGCGTCCGGCTCGTGCACGGCCGCGTCCAGCGGATCGGGCTCGGCGCCGAGGACCTCTGGACCGTCGAGGTCGCGCAGGCCGACGCCGAGCGCGGCCGACACGCGGCGCGCGCGCTGCTGCTCACCGGCTCCGGCGTCCACCGCCCGCTGCCGCACGACCCGGACGCGGCGCCGTGGATGTTCCACTGCGACGACAAGCGCGGGGACTTCACGCGGATCCCCGCGGACCGCCGCACGGAGATCGGCATCGTCGGCGGCGGCGAGGGCGCGCTCAGCTGCCTGATGTTCCTGCGCGCGCTGCGGCCCGCGGCGCGGCTCACCGTCCACACGCCGTCGCTGCCGCTGAGCCGCGGCGAGAGCTTCCTCGAGAACCGCGTCTTCTCGAACCCCGACTCGGTCGGCTGGAGCGGGCTGGACCTCGCGACGCGGCGGATGTTCGTCGCCCAGTGCGACCGCGGCGTCTTCGGGCCGGAGGGGCTGGAGGCGATCTCCTACGACGACCACTGCCGGTTCGTCACCGGTCGCGTCGTCCACATCGGCGCCGACGGCGACGGCGTGCGCCTCGACTACGCCTCGCCCGACGGGCCGTGCGCCGAGCGCTACGACTACGTCGTCAACTGCACGGGCTTCGACCTGCTCGAGCAGCTGCGCGGCCTCTTCCCGCCGCCGGTGCGGGCGGAGATCGAGCGCCGCTCCGGCCCGCTGTGGGACCTGCCGTCCTCGACCGAGCTGCGCTTCGGCCGCGGGCTGGAGGTCGAGGGCCTCTGGCCTCGGCTCCACATCCCGGGCCTCGCCGGCCTGACGCAGGGCCCGGGCTTCGCGAACCTCGGCTGCCTCGGGCTGCTGGCCGATCGCGTGGTCGCGCCGTTGATGGTGGGGAACGTGGCGGAGCGCCCGGCGGCTACGGCCGTCGCCTGACCCAGCGCGCCGCGCAGCCGAGGAGCGCCAGCGCGCTGAGCAGCGCCAGCGCGCGGCCGGCGTGGAGCTGCCACGGCGTGCGCGCGCGGATCGTGGCGGTCCAGCGCCCGGCGCGGTCGGTGCGCAGGACGCGGACGATCGCGATCCCCTCGCGGTCGCGGCCCACGAGGCGCGCGTCGCCGCCGACGCGGATGAACGGCGACCACGCGACGGAGATCCGGCGCCGCTGGCCGGCCGCGCCGGGCGCGCCGGCCGTGACGGCCTCCGACGTGGCGACGTCGTCGATCGACGCGGGCACGACGGCGGCGATCGTCGCGCGCGCGGTCGGGTGGTCGGAGAGCATGAACTGCGCCTGCGTGTAGACGTCGGGGCCGGAGAACGCGTCCGGCTCGCCCTCGACGGTGACCTGGTGGCGGTCCATGAGCGGCCCGGGCAGCGGCGAGGCGGCGTGGCTGCCGAGCGCGATCCAGCCCGCGGCCGCGACCTGCAGCGCGACGGCCGCCGCCAGCGCGGCCGTGGCCGCGCGCCGCGGGCGCGAGGGCGGCAGCGCGGCGAAGGCGATCGCGCTCGCGAGCGCGACGGCCATCCCGACGTAGGGCAGCAGGCGCATCGGCAGCTGCACGCTCTGCAGCAGCCGCGGGAAGTGGTCCCACCACGCGGGGTCGACGGTGAGCAGGAGCAGCGCGAGCGCCAGGACGCCGAGCGCGCCCGCGCCCGCGAGGGCGCGCCACGCGCGGCCGCGCCGCGTCCAGGCCAGCAGCGCGAGCGCGGCGAGCCCGCAGAGTGCGGCGAGCACCGAGGGCTGCGGGAAGACCGAGCGCGCGGTCGCGTCCGGGGCGTGGGGGAGCGGCGAGAGGACGGTGGACGCGTGGTGCAGGTGCGCGGCGGAGTGCAGGAAGCCGACGTTCTCGCCCGGCTGCGCGAGGCGCGTGCGCGGCCCGAGCCAGAGGTTCGGCACCAGCCACGCGGCGGTGAGCCCGGTGCCGAGCGCGGTCGCCAGCACCGCGGCGCCGAGGCGCCGCGCGAGGCCGTCGCGCCGCGCGAGCGGCAGCAGCGCGAGGACCGCGAGCGGCAGGACGATGGCCGACAGCAGCATCGAGAGGTTGTGCGTCCCGGCGATGGTGGCCGTGGCCAGGGCGAGCGCGGCGAGCGCGCGGCGGCGCTGCCGCTCAGGACCGCAGAGCAGCGTGGTGAGCGCGCCCAGCGCGACGGCCGCCGCGTTGGCGGCGACGAGCTCGCTCCACGCCCCGCGCCCGTAGAGCAGGGACAGCATGTACGGCGCGCAGGCGAAGGCGAGGGCGGGCAGGACCGCGAGCGCGGGCGAGAGGCCGAGGCTGCGGGCGGCCCAGCGGATCCCGAGGTACCCCGCGACCATCGCGACGACGATCGAGACGAGGAACATCGGCCACGCCCCGACGAGCACCGCGGGGTAGGCGAGCAGCGTCAGCAGCGGCCCGCCGTAGAACACGAAGAACGGCGAGAACCCGGCGAAGCGGCTCTGCAGGAAGAGCGTCGGCGCGCCGTGCGCGGAGATCCACGCGGTCTGGCGCTCGAGCATCCAGTACGGGGTCTGCCACTCCAGCCACGCGTTCTGCCGCAGGGCGAAGGGGAGCGCGAGCGCCGCGACGAGCAGCGGCGGGACGAGCTCGACCAGCCGGTGGGTGCGCACACGGGATCAGTAGCCGCGCGCCGGGGCGGGCGCCAGAGCCAGGCGGCAGACGGCGCGGCGGCTCAGCCCGCCGCGACCGCGCGGATCGCCGCCACGTGGCGGCGCACGGCCTGCGCGTCCAGCGCGCCGGCGGGCAGCTCGGCGACGAACGAGGTCGTGCCCGGGAAGCCGTGGTTGGACCAGCGCGTCGCGGTGCCGTGCAGCAGCGGCAGGCGCTCGACGCGCATGCGCGCGGTGCGCGCGTAGCGGCGGATGACCGCGGGGTCGGAGCCGCGCGTGTCGTCGATCAGGTCCAGGTGCTGGTGGAACCAGATCGTGACGGCGGGCCGCTCGCGCGCGATCAGCCTCATGGCCGCGCGGGTCTCGGGCTCGGAGGCCGGGCCGCGGCCGGAGGCGTAGACGCCGGCGGCGCGCCGCCAGCCCCAGGGGAAGTTGCGGTTGAGGTCGACGCCGTGGGCGTTGCCGCGCGTGCCGTGGGCGCAGCCGTCCGGGTTGACCGCGTCGAGGACGAGCAGCTGCGTGCCGGCCGGCGGGACGCTCCGGCGCAGCGCGCGCGTGACCGCGAGGCCCGCGCGCTCGGTGCCGTGGATGCAGCCGACGACCAGGACGCGGCGCTCCGCGGAGGCGCGGCCGATCCGGACGAGCCGCAGCGGGCGGCCCTGCACCGAATGGCCCACGACCTCCGCGCGGACCGGCGCCGTCGTGGCGGGGGTGACGTCCAGGGCGAGCACGGTGGCCCGCAGCGTACGCGGCGCTCAGGGCGCGGGGCGCTGCAGGTCGCGGCGCAGCCGGCCGCCGACGGTCCCGAACGCGTTGCGCAGGTAGAAGCGCCGCGTCGCCTCGAGGTCGCAGCAGCCCGCGGGCGGGACGCCGACCTCGATCCGCGCGACGCCCCGCGCGGCGGCGTGGCCGGCCAGCGCGTCGAGGAGCTCGCGGCCGACCTCGAGGCCGCGCCAGTCGCGGTGGACCCACAGCTCCTGGATCAGCGCGTAGCGCCCGGGCACGTGGACCGCGAGCGGCCAGGAGGCGGCGAGCATGCCGACGATCGCGCCGCACGCGTCGGCGAGGAAGACCGCGCCGGCGGCGTCGTCGCGCAGGAGCGTGCGCGCGGCGTCCTCCATGGCGTCGGGTGGCGGCGAGGCGAGGCCGAGCTCGCGCAGCAGCGCGCGCGCCGCCGCGGCGACGATCGGCGCCTCCGCGGGCGCCGCGGGCCGGACGTGCCAGTCGCGCTCGGCGGTCGCGAGCGTCGGGTGCAGGAGGACGTTGGAGGCCATGGCGAACCGGCGGCGAGCATGCCAGGAGGGGTCGCCGAAGGCCACAGCCAGGGTCGATAAGATTTCACATCGCTCAGCAGCGGCATGCGGTCACGAACGGTGATGCGCGCTTGCCGTTCTGGCTCTTGTCGCGCGGTGCTCGCGGCGGATACAACTACCGCATCAGCGAACGACGGACGAGGCGCTCGGAGATGAGCAGGAAGGCCGTGTCACCGTCTCAGTCGCTGGACTTGCACCTCCTGAACGTGCAACTTGCAGCAGTGCCTTAATCGGTGAAAGGACCGGTCTAGTACGCCGGGTATCTGGGTTCGAGCCCCAGCTGCTGTACACCATGGAAGCGCACGGCCGGCGGCGGCAGTCAGTGTGGGTCGCCGCCGGTCGTCCGAAGCCTCCGTGCCCTCACGCGGGATCCGCGAGGAAGGCGATCCGCGCCTCCTCCACGCTGCAGCCGGTGGCCGCGGCGACGGCCTCCGGCGGCGAGCCCGCCCGGTGCCAGCCGCCGTCCGGCAGAGTCCGCGCCAGCGCGAAGGACGCGTGGCACGGGCCCGCGCCCATCACCTCGGCGGACGCGCCGCCGGGCAGCGCGACCGGCCAGTAGGGCCAGGCGTCGAAGGGCAGCTCGTGCGGATCGTCGGACACGCCTCCATGCTCTCCGCGCGGTCCAGAGCCAGCTGGCTGTGACCGTCCTGTGAACGCCGGTGTGCCCGCCCGCCCAGCGGGGAGTCCGGGAGCATGGAAGCATCGGACATCGTCCTCGCCCTCGTCGTCGCCACGGCGCTGGCCTTCGACTTCACCAACGGGTTCCACGACACGGCGAACGCGATGGCCACGTCGATCGCGACCCGCGCGCTCTCGCCGAAGATGGCGGTCGGCCTCGCGGGGCTGCTGAACTTCGTCGGCGCGTTCATCTCGCTGAAGGTCGCCGCGACGATCGCCAAGGACATCGTGGACCCCGACGCGATCACGCCGGCGATCATCCTCGCCGGCCTGCTCGGCGGGATCTTCTGGAACCTGCTGACGTGGCGGCTCGGGCTGCCGTCGTCCTCCTCGCACGCGTTGATCGGCGGCGTCATCGGCGCGGTCGTCGTCGCGGCGGGCTTCGACGCGGTCAACCTCGACGGCATCGTCGGCCAGGTGCTCGTCCCGTCGGTCATCGCGCCGGTGCTCGCGCTGGCGGTCGCGGCGGTGGCGACGTTCGTCGTCTACCGCCGGATCCAGGCGCGCGACCCCGAGGAGAACAAGCGCAGCTTCCGCATCGGGCAGATCGCGAGCGCCTCGCTCGTCGCGCTGGCGCACGGGACCAACGACGCGCAGAAGACGATGGGCGTGATCACGCTCGCGCTGATCGCCAACGGCAACCTGGGCAAGGACGCGAGCGTCCCGACCTGGGTCATCGTCGCCGCGGCGACCGCCATCACGCTGGGCACCTACATCGGCGGCTGGCGGATCATCCGGACGCTCGGGCAGCGGGTCACGGAGATCGAGACGCCGCAGGGCTTCGCCGCCGAGACGACCAGCGCGGTCGTGATCCTGGCCGCCTCGCACGCGGGCTATCCGCTCTCGACCACCCACGTCACCTCCGGCGGCGTGATGGGCTCGGGGGTCGGCAAGCGCGCGGCCGCCGTCCACTGGGGCGTCGCCGGGCAGATGGCCGGCGCGTGGCTGCTGACGCTGCCGGCGGCGGCGCTCGTGGCCGGGGTCCTCTACTTCCTCACCGACCAGATCGGCACGCGGATCGCCGGGCCGCTCGTGGTCTGCGCGCTCGCCGCGGCCGCCGCGACATGGCTCTTCGTCCACGCGCAGCGCTCGGCGCCCGTCACGGCGGGGGACGTCTGATGCTCGCCGCCGCGATCGTCGACTGGGGCGCCCTGGGCAAGGTGGTGCTCTACTCCTTCGCCGCCACGCTCGTGCTGACCGGGCTGTTCACGACGGGCGTGCTGTTCGTCGAGGTCGAGGGCCGCGCGGCCGGCGCGGCCCGGCGCGCGGCCGGCGCCGTCTGCTTCGCCGCGTGCGCCGCGCTCGTCGCCTTCGGGATCTGGGTGATGTTCACCTCGAAGTGATCCTCGGCAGGTTCCCAGGCTCCTCTGGGGCGGCGCGCGGGGTGGGCCGTCAGGTTCCCGGCCATGACCACCCGCCTCCGAGCCGGCGCGCTCACCCTCCTGCTGGGCGCCGCCGCGGCCGTCGCCGTCGGCCTCGCCGTGACGGTGCTCGGGACCGACGCGACCGCGGCCCGCGCCACCGAGCGCACGGCGGTCGCGACGAAGGGCGTCGTGCAGAGCACGGTCTCCGGCAGCGGGAGCCTCGCGCCGGGCGCCGAGCACGACCTCTCCTTCGGCGCCGACGGCACGGTCACGAAGGTCGCGGTGAAGGCCGGCGAGCACGTGGCCCGAGGGCAGCTGCTCGCCGCGGTGGACCCGGGCGACGCCGAGGTCGCGCTGGCGCAGGCCGAGGCGGACCTGAGCACGGCGCGGGACGCGCTGGACGCCGCCACGTCGACGGACTCCGCCTCGCTGGCGGCCAAGGTCGACGCGGCGAAGCTCGCGCTCGCGGATGCGAGGGACGCCGTCGCCGGGACCAAGTTGTACGCGCCGGTCGCGGGGACGGTCGCCGACGTCGGCGTCGCGGTCGGCGACGCGGTCACCGCGGACGGGACGACCACCGCGGTCACGCTCGTCCAGCTCAGCCGCTACAAGATGACGGTCGCGCTCGGCGAGGCCGACATCGGCAAGGTGAAGGTCGGCCAGCCCGCGACGGTGACGGTCGCCGCGGCGGGCGACGCGGAGCTGGCGGCGAAGGTGACGGCGGTCGACCTGCTGTCGACGTCGGCGGCGTCGACTACCACGTCGTCGTCCTCGAGCGCCTCCGACGCCAGCGCCGTGAGCTACTCGGTGACGCTGAAGCTCACGCAGGGCGCGAAGGCGCTGAAGCCCGGGATGAGCGCGACGGCGGAGATCGTCACGGCGCAGGCCACCGGCGTGACGGTCCCGACCCAGGCGATCAGCGGGAGCACCGTGACCGTCGTCAAGGGCGGCGTGCGGACGGTGCGCCAGGTGCAGGCGGGCGCGGCGGGCGACGCGGTGACGCAGATCGTCAGCGGCGTGAGCGCGGGCGAGTCGGTCGTGGTGACCAGCGCCAGCGCGACGGCGGGCGCGGGCGCGAACGCGGCGAGCACCACCTCGTCGGCGGCGCAGGGCGGCGGGGCGACCGGCGTGGCGGGCGCGCTCGGCGGTGGGACGGCGGGCGCCGGCGGGACGGGCGGCCCACCCACCGGCGGCGGCGCGCCGGGCGGGGGCACGCCGTGAGCGACCGCCGCGCCACCCTGCCCGTCGCCGGGCTCGCCGCGCTCGCGCTCGCCGCGGCCGGCTTCTCCGGCGGCGTCGAGGTCCAGAAGGGCCAGGGCGACGGCGGCGGTACGAGCGCCGCGGTCTCCGCCCGCGCCGGCGGCGGCGCGCCCGGCGGAACCGCCGCGACCTCCGCGACCTCCGCCACCACCGGCACCGTCAAGAGCACCGACGGCGGCACGCTCACGATCACCACCGCCGACGGCAAGGCCGTGAAGGTCACGCCCTCCGCCGACGCCACCGTCACCCGCAACGCGAAGTCCGACGCGGGCGAGGTCCATCCCGGCGACGCCGTCGTGATCCAGGGCAGGACCGCGAGCGACGGCAGCGTCACCGCCACGAGCGTGACGGCGACCGCGGCGGGCTAGCTAGCGCGAGGTCAGGTAGCGCCCGAGCCGCCGGCCGAAGGCCTTCGGCTTCTCGGCGTACAGCCGGCGGCCGAGGCGCCAGGCGTCGGCCTGGATCGCGCTGCGGGCCTCGGCGATCGCGGCGAGCAGGACGTCCTCGTCGGGCAGCTGCGCGGCGAGCTCGGCGAGGTCGTGGTCGTCGCCGAGGAGCTTCGCCAGGCGGTCGGCCGCGTCGGCCTGCGCCTTCAGCACCTCCGGCCAGGCGTCGCGCAGCAGGCGCTGCTGGTACCAGAGGTCCTTCGCGCGCTTGCGCCACTCGTGGAGGTGGTCGGGGGTGACGTCGCGCCGCGCGACCGCCAGCGCGTCGATGCCGCGCGCGTAGGCGCGGACGCTCCCGGCCACCAGCGTGCGCGCGTCGCACGCCGCGAAGTCGAGCGCCTCCGCGCGTGCGACCGCCGCGCCCAGCGCCTCGAGCGCGCCTTCCGGGATCCCGCTGCCGCCCGCGGGCCGCGCCGCCGCCGCGAGCGTCGCCACCCGCGCGCGCAGCGCGTCGAGCTCGGGCTCCGCGAGCCGGCCGGTCAGCCGCGGGGCGACGAGCTCGAGCGTCTCGGCCAGCACGTCGGCCTCGCGCGCGGCCGACAAGGACTGCGCGATCTCCCGCAACGCCGCGTTCTCGCTCTTGTAGGCCTTGCCGTCGAGGCCGGGCCGCGCGAGCCGCAGCAGCGCGCGCGCCTTCTTGATGTCCTTGCGCGCGTCGTGGACCGCGGTCGCCGCGGTCTCGCCCGAGCGCACCGCGTCCTCCGCGTGGCGCAGCCGCTCGACGAGGACCGCGCGGAGCGCGGCGGGGACGGGCAGGTCGAGGTCGAGGCGGTAGCTCATCGGCGCCGACGATGGTAGATCACGCGACGCCGATCACGCGAGGGTCTTCACCGAATCGGCGAGCCACGTGAGCAGCTCGTCCAGGACCGCCTCTTCGCCGGTCGCGGTGCCGTCGGTCGCCGCACGGACCAGCTCGCGCTTGCGGTCGATGACGGCCGCGATCTGCTCGTCGATCGTGTCCGCCGCGAGCAGGTACCACGCGGTGACCGCCTCGTCCTGGCCGATCCGGTGCACGCGGTCCTCGGCCTGGTCGTGGGTGGCCGGCGTCCAGCCCAGCTCGACGAACGCGACGTTCGAGGCCGCCGTCATCGTCAGCCCGACGCCCGCGGCGTCGAGCGAGCAGACGATCAGCCGGCAGCCCTCGTCGGTCTGGAAGCGCTCGACCTGCTCGGCGCGCGCGTCGGCGTCGAGCCGCCCGGTCGCGCACGCGGCGTCCGGGAAGGACGTCAGCAGCCGGTCGCCGATCTCGCGGTGGCGCGTGAAGACCACCAGCTTCTCGCCGGTGTCCAGGAAGGTCGAGATCCACTCGGTCGCCGCGTCGAGCTTGCCGCGCGCGGCCATCAGCGCGAGCTGCGTGATCTGCACGAGCGCCTTCGCCCGCCGCGCGCGCTGCTCGGCGTCCCGCCCGCGCTCGCGGACGGCGGCGTCGCGCGCCTCCTCGTCGAGGCCCGCGACCTCCTCGGCGAAGCGCGCGTCGGCCTCGGCCTGCTCGCGCACCCAGCGCGCGACGTCGGTCTGCGCCGCGCGGTACTCGCCATGGTTCGCGATGCTCACCGGCACGATCACCCGCTGCTTGGCGGGCAGGTGGCGGAGCACGTCGGCCTTGCGGCGGCGGACGAAGCAGGTCCGCCGCAGCCGCCGGTTGAGCACCGGGAGCTCCTGCCCCTTGCTGTAGACGCGCGCGAAGCGCCGCGCGCCGCCGATGGCGTCGAGGCGGTCGAGGATCCTGAGCTGCGGGGCGAGCTCCTCGGGCCGGTTGAGCACGGGCGTGCCGGAGAGCAGGAGGACGATCGCGTCGGCGTCGAGCGTCGCGGCGATCTCGGTGACCGCGCGCGTGCGGCGCGCCGCCGGGTTCTTGCAGAAGTGCGACTCGTCGAGGACGAGCGCCTGCGGCGGCGCGTTGTCGGTGAGCGTGTGGACGACGTCGTAGCTCGCGACGGCGATGTCGTGCGCGGCGATCACGTCGCCGCCGGAGAGCCCGCCGCGCGTGCGGTGCGGGAGCCAGCGCTCCGCCTCGCGCAGCCAGTTGAGCCGCAGCGAGGCGGGGCAGACGATGAGCGCCGGGTAGGCGCCCGCGGCCTCGAGCGTCGCGAGCGCCTGGATCGTCTTGCCGAGCCCCGGCTCGTCGGAGAGGAACGTCCGCCGGACGCGCAGCGCGTAGTCGACCGCGGCGCCCTGGAACGGGCGCAGCGGCCCGGTGAGACCGTCGACCTCGACGCGCCCGTCCTCGGCGCCGGAGAGGCGCTCGAGCGCGACCGCCGCGCCCGCGCGCGCCGACGCGGCGTCGAGCGCGGGGAGGATGTCGGCCTCGCCCTGGAGCTCGGGGCGCGCCTCGAGGAGCTCCCGCAGGCCGGGGCTCCCGTCGAGCGCGACCCACCACGAGTCGAAGGTCCGCGCGAGCTCGCCGAGCGGCTCGAGGACGGGCTGCAGGTCCGGGTGGCAGCGCCGGCAGAGGCGCAGCCCGAGCTCACCCGCGGCGTTCTCGACGACCGCGACGTCGCAGCGGTGCGCCACGTCGAGCACCGCCTCGACGCTCAGCGACGGCTGCTCGAAGCGGCCCTGGATCTGGCTGCGGACCTCCGGCGTCGCGGCGAGCTTCCCGACGCGGTCGAGCTGCTCGCCGAGCACCTCGAGGCACGCCTCGCGCGCGGGGATCCACCAGCGGCCGAGGCGCGCGTCGTGGCGGTGGTCGGGCAGCGTGGCGAGCGCGGCGTCCACCGCGGGGTCCGGCGTCGTCGCGACGACCACGCCGACGACGCCCGGCTTGTGCTCGCAGAGGTGCGCGACCGCGGTCGCGCCCGGCGGCAGCCCGGCGAGGACGTCGAGCAGCCGCTCGGCGTCGTGCTCCAGCGCGATGTACGGGTGGGCGGCGAGCAGCGCGCGGATCGCGATCGCGCCCGCCGGGATCGCCGGGACGCTCCAGCGGTCCTCCTCGCGGCCGGCCTCCTCGACGACGTCGGGCAGGACGCACAGCTCGGTGGCGAGGCGGTCGCCGTGCACCGTCGTCACGACGAGGTGCGATCCCAGCAGCGGCTCGACGCCGACTCTCGGCGTGGGCCGGTCCATGGACACGCAGGCTAGCCGGAGCCGCGTTGACAGGATCGCAACGACTTCCCGCCGCGCGGCCGCTTTCCTCTGTGGCGGCGGGCCTGACCCACCCGCCACACGCCCCGCGGTGATGGCTCCTCCTCCACCACGGGCCTCGAGGGCGCGTCGCGGCGGAGGGGACACCCGCCGCGGCGCCCGCCCTCGAACCAGCGCCGCGCCCGCGCGCTAGCGTCCGTCCATGGCCGCCGCCGACGAGCCCCCGACGATCCTCGCGTGGGGCGGTGGGCCGGACGCGTTCCGCCGCTGGCTCGACGCCTTCTACGACCTGGTCGAGAGGGACCCGGACCTCGCGCCGGTCTTCGGCGGGGCGGTCAGCGAGGAGCATCGCGACCACGTGACCGCGTGGTGGGTCGAGGTCATGGGCGGGCCGGCGGCCTACACGCGCGACCACGGCGGCTACGCGCACATGCTCGCCAAGCACGTCGGGCTGGCGATCACGCCGGAGCAGCGGCTCCGCTTCGTCACGCTCCTGAGCGCCGCGGCGGACGCCGCCGGACTGCCCGCCGATCCCGAGTTCCGCGCCGCGGTGATGGGCTACGCGGAGTGGGGGAGCCGGTTGGCCCAGCACAACTCGCAGCCCGGCGCCGAGACCGTCGCGCAGGCGCCGGTCCCCCGCTGGGGCTGGGGCGTCGCCCCGCCCTACGAGCCGTAGGCCGCGTCCGCGCCGCCGCTACCGCGCGACCATGATCACGGCGACGCCCACCAGGCAGATCGCCGCGCCCGCGAGATCGGAGCGGTCCGGGTGGAAGCCGTCGAACGCCACGCCCCAGAGCAGCGAGCCGACGATGAAGACGCCGCCGTACGCGGCCAGCACGCGCCCGAACTCGTTGCTCGGCTGCAGCGCCGCGACCAGCCCGTAGACGCTCAGCGCGACGCAGCCGCCGAGCACGCACAGCACGCCCTTGTGCTCCTTGACGCCGAGCCAGACGAGGTAGGCGCCGCCGATCTCGCAGACCGCCGCGGCGACGAACAGGACGATGGCGCGCGCGGCGTTCACGCGCGCCATCGTCGCAGGCGGGGCGCGGGGCCGCGGCTCAGCCCACGAGCTCGAGCGAGAGCTCCCAGAGGCGCTCGGCGTTGGCCGGATCCAGCGCGTAGGGCGCGACGCCGGCGGGGGTCGTCGGCGTGACCTCGGTGAGCCGCTCGGCCTCGTTGTTGTCCTCGAAGTAGCGGCCGCCCACGCCCTCGAGCTGCGGCGAGGTCGCGACCAGGACGCTCGTCGCCGCGCCCTGCTCGATCGACTTGAAGCGCAGGTGGGCGGAGGCGCGCAGCTTGGCGAACTCCGCGGGGTCCATGTGGCGCGAGAGGTTGGTCTCGGCGATCGCGCCCGGGTGGACGGCGTTGGCGAGGATGCCGTCGTCGGCCCAGCGGCGGGTCGCCTCGACGGCGAGCAGGACGTTGGCGGTCTTCGACTGGCCGTAGGCGAGCCACGGGTCGTAGGCGCGGTCGGTGAAGTTGATGTCCTCGAAGACGACCGGCGAGCGCAGGTGGCCGCGCGAGCTCAGCGAGACGACGCGGGCGGTGCCGGAGGAGGCGGCGAGCGCGTCGTGGAGGCCGAGCGTCAGCGCGAAGTGGCCGACGTGGTTGGTGGCGAACTGCTGCTCGAGCCCGGCGGCGTTCAGCTGGAGGTCGGGGAGCGCCATGACGCCGGCGTTGTTGATCAACAGGTCCAGTGGCCCGTCCCAGGCCGCGACGAACGCGGCGACCGAGGCGAGGTCGGCGAGGTCGAGCGCGCCGACGCCCACGGCGGTGCCGGTGCTCGCGGTGATCTCGGCGGCGACGCGCGCGCCGGCGCTCGCGTCCCGGACGGCGAGCGTGACCGCGGCGCCCGCGCTCGCCAGCGCCCGCGCCGTCTCGACGCCGATCCCCGACGAGCCGCCGGTGACGACCGCCCGCTTGCCGGACAGGTCGATCCCCGCGATCACCTCCGCGGCGGTGGAGTCGAAGCCGAACGGGGTGACGATGCGGTCTGCGGTGGGCATGAGGCCCACTCTACCACCGAAGCGGAGGCTAACTCCGTTTGTACTCGGCCAGCGCGCGCTCCATCTCGTCGGCGAGGACGTCGTGCCGGTACGGCCCCGGCCGCCGCAGCGCCTCGAGCACCTGCGCCTGGCTCCGCGGGTCCTTGTCCTGGCTCATCTTCACCTTGCAGGTGAAGCGCGCGATCGGGATCCGCAGGCCGACGGTGCCGGGCGCGAGGCGGGCGGCGACCTCCGGCTCGAGGTACAGCGGCTCCTCGACGTGCCGCTCGAAGTGCGCGACCAGGCGCGTCAGGACCCGCACGTTCTCCTCCGGCGTCAGGATCTCCGGGACGCCGTGGCAGTGCGCGACGCTGAAGTTCCACGTCGGGGCGCGGACGCCGAGCTCGGAGTACCAGCTCGGCGAGACGTAGCCGTGGACGCCCGCGACGATCAGCAGCACCTCGCGGCCGCCGCCGAGGCCGTGGACCTGGTCGTCCGGCCGGCCGAGGTGGGTGACGACGGCGAGCGGGCCGCGCCCGTCCTCCGAGCGCTCGTCGAGCAGCACCGGGTAGTGCGAGGCGACGAGCTCGCCGCCGTGCTCGCTGACGATCGTCGCCCACGGGTTCTCGGCGATCAGCCGGCGGACGACGGCCTCGTCCTCCACGGCGTGCTCGGGGGTGTGGCGCATGGCGCCAGTATCCCGAGCACGCCGCGAGGGCGAGGCGCTCAGCAGTTGCTGGGCGCGGTCTGCCCGGCGAAGCGGTTCGCCAGCCAGGTGACGACGTCGGTCTGCGCGAGCAGCTGCGTCGTCACGTGCTCGGCCACGTAGGGCACGAGCTGCGAGCGCGCCCCGAGCGCGCACCACTGCGTGTGCAGCTTCGACTCCACCGCGTACGGGATCACCTCGTCGATGGCGCCGTGGTACTGGTAGACCGGCGCCGCGGGCTTCTGGGTGCCGAGGTTGTTGGCGGTCAGCGCGGCGGCGAACGCGGGCTGCGTCGTGGGGTCGACGTTGTTGACCGTGTACTCCGTCAGGTGGTGCAGCGCGTAGAGCGCGAGCGCCGGGAGCTGGCAGAGGTTGTCGAGCGTCGCGATCGCGAGCTTGCCGTAGAGCGTCAGGTACTGGTTGACGTTCAGCGCGGGGTAGGCGGCGCGGAAGCCGATCGCCGTCCCGGCGAGGAACGCGAAGAACGCCGTGCCGTCGATGTTGCTCTTGACCGCCTGGAGGTTGGCGGGCGTGCCGCCGCCCGCGACGCCGACGAGGTTCAGCGACGGCGCGTAGCTCGTCTTCTGCTGGGCGGCCCAGCCCGCGGCGCCGCCGCCCTGCGAGTAGCCCTCGATGCCGACCTTCGTGCTCGCGCTGAGGCCCGCGGCGCTCAGGCGCTGCGCGGCGCGCAGGGAGTCGAGGACCGCGTGGCCCTCGGAGATCCCGACGTTGTACTGGTGGTCGCCGGGCGTGCCGAGGCCCGGGTAGTCGGTGACGACGACGGCCCAGCCCTTGTTGAGGAGGTTGGTGACCGCGAAGCCCTCGTCGAAGTTGCCGGCGTCCATCTCGTGCGACGGCGCGCAGGAGTCGGCCCAGCCCTGCGTCCCGGACGCGTAGGCGGTCAGCGGGCGCGTGCCCGCGCCGGTCCACGCGGCGTTCGGGACGAGCACCGTGCCGGAGACGGCGATCGCGCCGCCGTCGACGCCGGTCGAGCGGTAGAGGATCTTGTAGGCCGTCGCGTTGGCGCCCGAGGCGATCGTGTTCGGGCTGGTGCGCGACCAGATGACGTCGCCTGGGCTGCCCGCGGGCAGCGGGTTGGGCGGGGTGTAGAAGGCGTCGCCGGCGGGCGCGGTGAGCGCGCCGGCGGGGGCGGCCGCGACGAGCGCGCAGAGCGCCGCCAGGAGGCCGAGGACAGAGGACCGACCGGACATATTGGAAACTCCCAGTAGCCTGATGATCTGGATGACTCACCAGTGACCGGGCGACCTTAGGCGCAACGGAGGCGGCCCGGCAAGAGTGGGGAACGCCTCAGTCCCTGACAATCCGGCAAGTCGCCGACCGGCGCGCCGCGGCGCGCGGGGCGCCTACCAGGGCGCGGGCGCGTAGTCCTTCAGGAAGACGCCGTGGACGTCCTCGCCCGCCTCGCCGCGCACGATCGGGTCGTAGATGCGCGCGGCGCCGTCGGTGAGGTCGAGCGGTGCGTGGAAGCCCTCCTCGGCCAGGCGCATCTTGGTCGGGTGCGGGCGCTCGTCGGTGATCCAGCCGGTGTCGACGCTCGTCATCAGGATGCCGTCGGCGAGCAGCTCGCCCGCGCTCGTGCGCGTGAGCATGTTGACGGCGGCCTTCGCCATGTTGGTGTGCGGATGGCCGGGGCCCTTGTAGCCGCGGCCGAACTGGCCCTCCATCGCCGAGACGTTCACGACGTAGGTGCGGCGCGCGGTGGAGGCCGCGAGCGCGGCGCGCAGCCGGCTGATGAGGATGAACGGCGCGGTCTCGTTGCAGAGCTGGACCTCGAGCAGCTCGACCGGGTCGACCTCGTCGACGACCTGGCTCCAGCTGTTGTGCTCGTGGAGGTCGGGCGCGAGGCCGCCCGCGTCGATCGCCGTGCCGGTCGCGATCCGCTCGGGCGAGGCGGAGCCCGCGGTCAGCGCGAGGGCGGTGAGCGCCTGTGGCGTGGGGGACCAGTGGGCGCCGGCGCCCGCCGGACCCGCGCCGCCGTCGCCGCCCGCGAGCGCGTGGCCCGCGCGCCCCAGCGTCAGGACCTCCGGCAGCGGCCCCGCGGGCAGCGGCGCGTTCGCGGTCCGCGTGAGGTGCGCGTACGCGCCCGGCGAGCGGCGCACGGTCTGCGCGGCGTTGTTGATGAGGATGTCGAGCGGCCCCTGCGCGGCCACCTCGCCGGCGAGCGCGACGACCTGCGCCGGGTCCCGCAGGTCGATGCCGACGATGCGCAGGCGCCCGATCCACTCCGCGCTGTCCTCCATCGCGGTGAAGCGCCGGACGGCGTCCTCGGGGAAGCGCGTGGTGATCGTCGTGTGGGCGCCGTCGCGCAGCAGCCGCAGCGCGATGTACATGCCGATCTTCGCGCGGCCGCCGGTGAGCAGCGCGCGCCGTCCGGTGAGGTCCGTGCGCGCGTCGCGGCGCGCGTGGTTCAGCGCCGCGCAGGCGGGGCAGAGCTGGTGGTAGAACGCGTCGACCTCGACGTAGCGCTGCTTGCAGACGTAGCACGCGCGGGGCTTGCGCAGGACCCCCGCGCTCGCACGCGAGGTCCCCGGCCGCAGCGCGCGGCCCTGCGTCTCGTCGTCGATCCGGCCGGGCGCGCCCGTCGCCGTCGCCGCGGTCACGGCCTCGTCGTTGGCGCGGACCGCGTCCCGCCGCTCCGCCCGCCGCGCGACCTTGACCGCCTTGAACAGCCGCCCCGTCGCGCGCCGCACCGCCACCGCGTCCGGATGCTCGCTGGGAAGCTGCTCGGCCTCGGCCAGCACGCGCAGCGCGTCGGCGAGGCGATCGGGGTCGATGCCGTCCATGTCGCGCCGAAGGGTAGAGCGCGGCGGCGGGGCTACGGCACGCGCACCTTCATCCACGCCCGCACCGCCGGCTCCTTCGTCACCCGCGGCTGCGAGGTCGAGCGGCCGCCGGTCAGCCCGCTCGCGGCGCCGAGCAGCGAGGTCGTCGCCGCCTCGTCGAGGCCCGGCGCGTAGGGGTGGGCGCAGACGTCGGCGGGCAGGCGCGAGACCTTGGCCGGGCCGTCGTGGGTCATCGCGTCGTCGATCAGCGCGAAGGTGACGGAGTCGAGCGCCGTGCCGATGTGCGACACCACGCGCCCGGGGCAGACCGACTGGATGAGGACGTTCGTCGCGCCCTTCAGCGCCGAGGTCGGGTGCGCGCCGGTCTGCGGCTGGACGGTCTCGTCGCCGCTGGAGCGCACGGTCGTCCAGGAGGTCGGGCCCGGCGTCTCGTCGGGCTCGGCGTTCAAGGCCTTCAGGAACTTCGAGCCCGCGCCCTGCTGCCAGCCCGCCGGGATGCAGCCGGGCGCCTTGGCGCACGCGGCGCGGTCGCCGAGGACCGTCCCGTGCTGCGTGCCCGCGGCGGCGATCACGTCGGAGACCTTCGCGCGCAGGCTCGGCCAGTAGGTCAGCGCGACGCGCGGGAGCAGCCCGCCCTGGCTGATCCCGAAGACCGCGACCTGGCGCCCGGCGCGCTTGGACATCACGCGCAGCCCGTTGACGAGGTACTGCACCGAGACCTGGACGTCGGCGGTCGTGAAGTTGGGGTAGTCGACGTAGCAGACCGGCGCGCCGTAGCTGTCGAGCGCGCCCTTGCCGATGGCGTAGGCCTCGGCGCCGCTCGCGCCGGTGCCGGTCACGAGCATGATCGGGGTGCGCTTGGCGTGGTCGATCGCGCCGACGCAGTGCAGGGCGCGGTTCAGCGTCGCGGGCTTGACGGTGAGCTTCGGCTCGGCGTACTTGGCGCCGGCCGCGTGGGCGGTGGCGGGGACGCCGACGCTCAGCGCGAGCGCCGCGAGGACCAGGAGACGGCGTGGGGACATGCGCACCAACCTACGGATTCGCCGCCCGGGCGGCGACAATGCGCGCGTGAGCGACCTCCAGTTCGTCCTCGCCGCGCTGTTCGTCTCGGCCGCCGGCCTCAACGCGCTCGCCAACTGGCTGAACGTGCCCTACCCGGTCCCGCTCGTGATCGGCGGGCTGATCCTGGGGCTGATCCCCGGGATCCCCGACGTCCAGCTCGACCCCGACCTCGTGCTGCTCGTCTTCCTCCCGCCGTTGTTGTACTCCTCGGCGTTCTTCTTCGACCTGCGCGCCCTGCGCGGCGACGCGCGGGTGATCTCGCTCAACGCCATCGGGTTGGTGATCGCGACGACGGTCGCGGTCGCGGCGCTCGCCCACGCGCTGATCGGCCTGCCGTGGGCGATGTCCTTCGCGCTCGGCGCGATCGTCTCGCCGACCGACCCCGCGGCGGCGACCGCGATCATGCGCCGGGTCGGCGCGCCGCGGCGCATGGTCAACGTCCTCGAGGGCGAGAGCCTGTTCAACGACGCGACCGCGCTCGTCGCCTTCAAGGTCGCCCTGGCCGCCGCGGTCGGCGAGAGCGTCTCGGCCGGCCACACCATCCTGGACTTCTTCGCCGAGGCGGGCGGCGGCGTGCTGGTCGGGGTCGCGGTCGGCTGGGTGATCGGCGAGGTCCGCCGGCGCGTGACCGACATCAACACCGAGCTGACGATCTCGCTCTTCAGCGCCTACGGCGCGTTCATCCCGGCGCAGGAGCTCGGCGTCTCCGGCGTCCTCGCCGCGGTGACGTGCGGCGTCTACCTCGGGTTCCGCGCGCCGGAGATCGCCTCGCCGGAGAGCCGCATGCAGTCCAACGGCATCTGGACGACGCTCACGTTCCTGCTCAACGCGGCGCTCTTCATCCTCATCGGGCTCCAGCTGCCGTCGATCGTCGACGGCCTGGAGGGCCGCCCGGCGGGCGAGGTGATCGGCTACGCGGCGGCCGTCTGCGCGGCGGTGATCGTCGTCCGCTTCGCCTGGAACTTCCTCATGACGGTGCTGATCCGGACGCTCGACCGCCGCCCCTCGCAGCTCGCGCGGCGCGCCAACTGGCGCGTCCGGGTCGTCGGCGGCTGGGCCGGGATGCGCGGCGCCGTCTCGCTGGCCGCCGCGCTCTCGCTCCCGCTGCAGACCGACAGCGGCGCGCCGCTGCCCGGCCGCGACCTGGTCCTGTTCATCACCTTCGCGCTGATCCTCGTCACCGTCGTCGGCCAGGGGCTGACGCTGCCGTGGCTGATCCGCACGCTGCACGCCACCGAGGACGGGACCGAGGAGCAGAACGAGGAGCTGCGGGCGCGGCTGTCGATCGCGCGCGCCGCGCTCGACCGGATCGGCGAGCTCGAGGGCGAGGACTGGACGCGCGAGGACAGCATCGAGCGCGTCCGCCGCCTCTACGAGTTCCGCCAGCGCCGCTTCAAGGTCCAGGCCGGGAAGGTCGAGGACGACGAGGAGGGCATCGAGGAGCGCTCGTTGCGCTACCAGCGGATGATGCACGAGATCTACGCGGCCCAGCGCCACGCGCTCCTCGTCCTGCGCAACGAGCGCCAGATCTCCAGCGAGGTCATGCGCCGCGTCGAGCGCGAGCTGGACCTGGAGGAGACCCGGCTCGAGGTTTGAGCCGAGTCGCCTCATCGCTCAGAGACGCCCCGCGGTAGGACCGTCGGCGCCGCCCGCTCGACCGCCGGTCGGAGATTCCGGCGGACCCGCGGTTGCCCGTTGACTTTAGATCGGACGTCTGAGATAAAACGCGGCGACACCGCCGGACCCCACTCGGCGGCCATTGGAGGAGCGCATGAGCACAGCACCGGTCACCCCTCGAGGGAGGGTCGACGACGGTCTGCGGCAGCGCGCGGCGAAGGTGGTTCCCGGCGGCATGCACGGGCACCTCGATGTCGCACGCCTGCCCGCCGACTACCCGCAGTTCTGGTCCCGCGGCGAGGGCGCCCGCATCTGGGACGTCGACGGCCGCGAGTTCGTGGACCTCATGTGCTCGTGGGGCCCGATCCTGCTCGGCCACGCCCACCCGACGGTCAACGCCGCCGCCACCGAGGCCATGCGCCAGGGCGACGTCTTCAACGGCCCGACCGCGCAGATGGTCGAGCTCGCCGAGCGCTGGACCGCGCAGGTCCCGCATGCCGACTGGACCATGTTCGCCAAGAACGGCAACGACGCGACGAACCTCGCGCTCGTCATCGCCCGCGCCGCGAGCGGCCGCCGCAAGGTGCTCGTCGCCAACGGCTCCTACCACGGGATCGCGGGCTGGTCGCTCGGCCCCGACGCCAAGGGCATGACGCCGCAGGACTACGCCAACACGATCTTCTTCGAGTACAACGACCTCGCCTCGGTCGAGGCCGCCGTGACGCTCGCGGGCGACGACCTCGCCGCGATCGTCGCCACGCCGATCCGCCACGACGTCTTCCGCGACCTCGAGCTGCCCGACCCCGAGTTCGCCCGTGGCCTGCGCGCGATCTGCGACAAGGCCGGCGCGGCGCTGATCATCGACGACGTCCGCTGCGGCCTGCGCCTCGACACGCGCGGCAGCTGGGAGGCGCTCGGCGTCCGCCCGGACCTCAGCGCCTGGAGCAAGTCCCTGGCCAACGGCCACGCGCTCGCGATCCTGCTCGGCAACGACGCGCACCGCGAGGCCGCGCAGCAGGTCACGGCGACCGGCTCGTTCTGGATGGCCGGCGCGCCGATGGCCGCCGCGCTCGCGACGCTCGACGTGCTCGAGCAGACCGACGGCATCAACCTGATGCGCCGCGCCGGGGAGCGCCTGCAGGCCGGGCTGCGCGAGCAGGCCGCCTCCCACGGCCTCGAGATCACGGTGAGCGGTCCTCCGCAGCTGCCGTTCATGACCTTCGCCGAGGACCCGAAGTTCGAGCGCGCCGCGCTGTGGTCGGGCGCCTGCGCGCGCAACGGCGTCTACCTGCACCCCGTCCACAACTGGTTCATCTCCACGGCGCACGACGACGCGGCGATCGACCAGGCCCTGGCCGGGACCGACGCGGCCTTCGCCACCGTCGCCGACGCCTACGGCGCCGACTGAGCGCATGGCCGAGGACCCCTTCACCGGCGCTGAGCGCGCGGCGCTCGTCGCCGCCGCGGCCGCCATCGCCGAGTCCGGCCTGATCGTCGGCTCGGCGGGCAACCTCAGCGTCCGCTCGGCCGACGGCGAGCACGTGCTGGTCACCCCGCGGCGCGCGCGGCTCGGCGCGATCGACCCGGCCGACTGCGTCTGCGTCGCGCTGGCCGACGGCGCGGTCGCGGCGAGCCACGCCACGGGCTCCGAGCCCTCCTCGGAGACCGCGCTGCACCGCGCCGCCTACGACGCGGTCCCCGGCGCGGGCGCGGTCATCCACACGCACTCGCACTTCGCCACCGTCCTCTCGACGCTGGTCGAGGAGCTGCCCGCGATCCACTACGTCGCGGTCGGCTTCGGCGGCCCGGTGCGGACCGTGCCGTACTCCACCTTCGGCTCGCAGGCGCTGGCCGACGGCGTCGCCACGGCGCTGGAGGACCGCACCGCGGCGCTGCTCGCCAACCACGGCGCGGTCGTCACCGCGCCGGGCATCGCGCTCGCGGTGGAGCAGGCCCTCCAGCTCGAGTGGCTCGCCTCCGTCTACTGGCACGCGCGCGTCTTCGGGACGCCGGCGGTGCTGAGCGACGAGCAGCTCGCCGCCGTCGCGCAGCAGAGCCGCGACCTGCGCTACACGCTGACGGAGGCCGAGGCGTGAGCGTCGCGGTCGCCCCCGAGCTCGAGCGGGCGCTGCGCGCGTCGCGCCCGCGCGTGGCCTGCGTCGGCGTCTACATCGTCGACGTGCTCGGCCGCCCGGTCTCCGAGCTGCCCGTCGGCCAGAACGGCGTGCTGATCGACGAGATCCGCATGACCGCGGCCGGCACCGCGGGCGGGACCGCCGTCGACCTCGTGCGCCTCGGCGCCGACGTCCTCGCGGTCGGCGCCATCGGCACCGACCACGTCGGCGACTTCCTGGTGTCCATGCTGCAGGGCGAAGGGGTCGACACGAGCGGGCTCGTCCGCCGCGACGGCGCCCAGACCTCCGCCACGATCCTGCCGATCCACCCCGACGGCAGCCGGCCGGCGCTGCACGTGCCCGGCGCGAACATGGGCGTCGACGCCTCCATCCTGAGCTGGACGGCGATCGAGCGGTGCGACGTCCTGCACCTCGGCGGCCTCGGCGCGCTCCCCGCGCTCGACGGCGAGCCGGCCCTCGCGATGCTCCGCCGGGCGCGTGCCGCCGGCCTCACGACGACGGCCGACTGCCTCGGCGTCAAGCGCGAGGACCTGCTCGGGCTCCTGGAGCTCTGCCTCCCGGAGATCGACCTGTTCATGCCCAACGACGGCGAGGCGCTCGCGATCACCGGCGCCGCCGACGTCCCCGCCGCCGCCCGCGTCTTCCGCGACCTCGGCGCGCGCGCCGTGATCGTCAAGCGCGGCGGCGACGGCTGCCTGGTCCTCGACGAGGACGGCGAGCGCACGCTGCCCGCGCACGACGCGCCCGTGGTCGACACGACCGGCTGCGGCGACGCGTTCTGCGCGGCGACGATCGTCGCGCGGGCCGCGGGCTGGCCGCTCGACCGCGCCGCCGAGCTCGGCGGCGCCGCGGGCGCGCTGAACATGCGCGGCCTCGGCTCCGACGCGGGCGCCCGCGACCTCGACGAGCTGCTCGCCTTCCTCACGTCCACCGCATACCGCACCCCCGCGGAGGCCTGAGCCGTGCCGAAGAACGTCGACCACGACGAGCGCCGCGAGGAGCTGCTGGCCGCCGTCTGGCAGGTCATCGCCCGCGACGGGCTGGAGCGCGCGACGATCCGCTCGATCGCCAAGGAGACCGGCTGGTCCTCCGGCGTCCTCGCGCACTACTTCGTCGACAAGGACGACATCCTGGTCTCCGCGCTGCGGCTCGCCCACGAGCGCATCGAGGCGCGGTGGGAGGAGAAGCTCGAGGGCCTCTCCGGGCTCGCCGCGCTCCGCGAGCTCGTGCTCGACAACCTCCCGCTCGACGACGAGCGCGAGCTGGAGACGCGGTTCCTGATGAACTACTGGAGCCGCTCGATGCGCACCGCCGAGGGCAACGGCGGCGCGCCCGACGCCTGGCGCCACGGCCCGCACCTGGTCGACCGCCTCACGAGCCTCGTCACCGAGGCGCAGGCCGCCGGCGAGCTCCAGACCACCGACGACCCCGACGACGTCGCCGAGCGCCTGCTCGCGCTCATCGACGGCCTCAGCCTCCACGCCCTTCTCGATCCCCGTCGGATCACCCGCAAGCGCCAGGCGGCGCTGGCGCTGCAGGAACTCGACCGCCTGACGGTCGGCCCCACCCCACAAGGAGATGCACATGCGTAGAACCGGATTCGCGACCGCGGGTGCGCTCACTGCGCTCCTCGGCCTGAGCGCCTGCGGAGGATCGGGCAGCTCGAACGTCAGCACCGCGAAGCTCGCGGACGCGTCGGGGGGCGCGGTCAGCGCGGACTGCCAGGGCACGCCGGTCAAGGGCGGGACGCTCACCTACGAGCGCCAGGCCGAGACCCAGTCGCTCGACCCGATCAACCTGCGCAACGGCAACGGCGACATCTTCGCGACCGAGCTGATGTACAGCGGCCTGGTCCGCTCGGACCCGACGGGCAAGACCGACAACCTGGTCGGCGGCGTCGCCGACAAGTGGGAGAAGTCGACCGACGGCAAGACCTACACCTTCCACATCCGCCCGGGGATCAAGTTCTCCAACGGCGACCCGGTCACCGCGGCGGACGTCAAGTTCACCCTCGACCGCTTCGGCGACCCCAAGGTCAACCAGGTCATGAGCGTCGTCGCCGGCGGCTACGGCTCCGCCAAGGTCGTCGACGACGCGACGGTCCGCGTGACGCTCAAGCAGCCCGTCGCCTCGTTCCTCTACAACATCTCGATCTTCCCGGCCTTCATCGTGCCGAAGGACCTCGTCGAGAAGGAGGGCGCCGCGTTCTTCAAGCACCCGGTCGGCACGGGCCCGTACATGGTCAAGGAGTTCGTCCGCGGCTCCCACCTGACCCTCGTGCGCAACCCGTACTACTGGGAGAAGGGCAAGCCCTACCTCGACACCATCCGCTACAACTTCGCCAGCGACTCGAACACGCGCACGCTGGCCGTCAAGAACGGCGACGCGCAGATCGCCGACAACGTGCCGTTCTCGCAGATCAACACGTTGAGCGGCGACGCGAAGCTGAAGGTCCAGTCGGCCAAGATCCCGCTGTTCGCCGGCATGTGGCTCAACCAGACCCACGCGCCGCTGGCCGACCTCAACGTCCGCCAGGCGATGCAGTACGCGCTGAACAAGGACGAGATCAACAAGGGGATCTTCCGCGGCGTCGGCACGATCCCGAACTCGATCCTGCCGGGGCTGAAGTACGACGCGTCGGCCACCGACCAGCCGCCCTACCCCTATGACCTGGCCAAGGCCAAGGCCCTCATGGCCAAGTCGAAGTTCCCGAACGGCTTCTCGACGACGCTCCAGTACCCCTCGGGCCTGGACGCCTTCAAGCAGCTCGGCCTGCTGATGCAGCAGGAGTACGCGGCGATCGGGATCAAGGTCAAGCTCGTCGAGCTCGACCCGGCCGAGGTCACCGACCGCTTCAACAACAGCGACTACCAGCTGACGTTCCCCTACGGGTTCACGAGCAGCGACGTCGTGGTGCCGGACGAGTACGCCACCTTCGTGGCCGACACGCCCGACATCCACGGCTTCTTCACCCACTGGTCGGACCCGGCGATCGCCAAGCAGGTCCAGGAGCTGACCTCCACGCCGGACGAGGCGAAGCGCGCCGAGCTGTGGCCGGTGATCCAGAAGGCGATGCAGACCGCAAGCCCCATCATCAACGTGATGGACGTCCCCCTGGTCAACGTGCACGGCACCAGCGTGTGCGGCACCGACATCAACGCGCTCGGCGCCGACCACCTGGAGAACACCTGGCTCGCGGCGAAGGCCTCCCAGTAAGGAGCCTGACGTGCTGGCCTACCTCCTCCACCGCGTGGCGCTCGCCGCCGTCGTGCTGCTCGGGCTGTCGATCCTGACGTTCCTGCTGATCCACCTGGTCCCGGGCGATCCGGTCCAGGTGACGCTCGGGAGCCGGGCGACGCCCGAGTCGATCGCGACCGCGCGCCATCAGCTGGGGCTCGACCACTCGCTGCTCCAGCAGTTCTGGACGTTCCTGTCGCACTCGGTGACCGGGAACTTCGGGCACTCGCTGACGCTGAACGCGCCGGTGGGGGAGATCGTGGGCCAGCGGATCGGGCCGAGCGCCTACCTGATCCTGTACGGGTTGCTCTTCTCGATCGTGATCGGGGTGCCGCTCGCGATCGTCGCGGCGCTCCGGCCGAACGGGGTCGTCGACAACGGCATCCGCCTGGTGACGACGTTCGCGTTCGCGATGCCGATGTTCTGGCTGGGCCTGATGCTGGCGCTGATCTTCGGCCTCGGGCTGAAGTGGTTCCCGGTCTCGGGCTACGACGGCAGCTTCTCCGGGATCCTCCGGACGCTGACGCTGCCGGCCCTGACGCTGGGGCTGTCGCTGTCGACGATCGTCGTCCGGACGCTGCGCTCGAGCCTGCTCGAGGTCCTGCAGACCGAGTACATCGAGGCCGCGCGCTCGCGCGGCCTCAAGGAGCGGCGCGTGATCTTCAAGCACGCGCTGCGCAACGCCGTGATGCCCACGGTGACGGTCATGGCCGTCAACGTGGGGTTCCTGATCGGGAGCACCGTCGTCGTCGAGGCGGTGTTCCAGATCCCCGGCGTCGGATCGCTGCTGCTGCAGTCGGTCCAGCGGCGCGACTACGAGCTGGTCCAGGCGCTCGCGCTCCTGGCCGGCACGGCGGTCGTCGTCCTCAGCCTGGTGACCGACCTCGTGCAGGCGGCCATCGACCCGCGGATCCGGCTGGCGCGGCGATGAGCGCCGTGAGCGTCGCCCCCGCGGCCGCGCCGCGAGCCCGTCGCGGGCGCGCCCTGCTGGCGCGCTTCCGGGCCCAGCCGACCGGCGTCAAGGTCGGCGCGGTCATCGTCGGGATCCTGGTCCTGGCGGCCCTGCTCGCGCCGGTGATCGCGCCCTACGGCCAGAACGACCTGGACTTCACCCAGCAGCTCGCCGGGCCGTCGGGCTCGCACTTCTTCGGGACCGACGACACCGGCCGCGACGTCTTCTCGCGCACGTTGTACGGGTTGAGGACCGACCTCGCCGTGGTCATCATCATCACCTACGTGGCGCTGACCATCGGCGTCCTGGCGGGCGCGGCGGCGGGCTACTTCGGCGGCTGGGTCGACGCGGTCATCTCGCGGCTCACCGACATCATGGTGGCCTTCCCGTTCTTCGTGCTGGTGCTCGGGATCGTCGCGATCGTCGGGCCCGGCATCAAGGGCATCGTGATCGGCGTGCCGCTGGCGGGCTGGGCGCTCTACGCGCGGCTCGCGCGCTCGGAGATGCTCGTGATGCGCGAGCAGCCGTTCATGCTCGCGACGACCGCGCTCGGGTACACGCGGACGCGGTCGATCTTCCGGCACGCGATCCCGAACCTGATCCGCTCGTCGCTGATCTACTCGACGGTCGACATCGTGGTGAACCTGACGCTGCTCGCGAGCCTCTCCTACCTCGGGCTCGGCGCGCAGCCGCCGAACGCCGAGCTGGGCACGGTGATCGCCCAGGGCCAGTCGGTGCTGCTGAACGCCTGGTGGGTCGCGACGCTGCCCGGGCTGGTGCTGGTCCTCTTCGGCGTCGGGGTCGGGCTGATCGGCGACGGCCTCTCCGACGGCCGCCTGCGCGGGGGCACGACATGAGCACGCCGCTGCTCGCGCTCGACAACATCAAGATCGCCTTCGGGCCCGAGGACGCGCCGCTGCTGGCCGTCCGCGGCGTCAGCCTCGACATCGCGCCGGGCGAGGTGGTGGGGTTGGTCGGCGAGTCCGGCTCGGGCAAGAGCCTGACCTGCCGCTCGGCGATGCGCCTCGTCGGCGCGCCGGGGCGCGTCTCGGAGGGCACGGTGCGCTTCGAGTCCCGCGACGTGCTCGGCATGTCCTCGGGCGAGCTGCGGGCGTTCCGCGCAGGCGAGGTCGGGATGATCTTCCAGGACCCGTTCAGCTCGCTGAACCCGGTCTACCGGATCGGCGACCAGCTGATGGAGACGCTGCGCGCCAACCGCGGGATGGACAAGGCCGCCGCGAAGGCGGAGGCGACCGCGCTCCTGGAGCGCGTCGGGATCCCGGATCCCGCGCGGCGCCTGCTCTCCTACCCGCACGAGCTGAGCGGCGGCATGCGCCAGCGCGTGATGATCGCGCTGGCGACGGCCTCGGAGCCGCGGCTGCTGATCGCCGACGAGCCGACGACCGCGCTCGACGTCACGACGCAGGCGCAGATCCTCGCGCTGCTGCTGAAGATGCGCGACGAGCTGGGGATGGCGATCCTGATCGTCTCCCACGACTTCGGCGTCATCGCGCAGGTCTGCGACCGCGTGGCCGTGATGTACGGCGGCCACATCGTCGAGACCGGGCCCGTCGCCGCGATCTACGACGACCCGCAGCACCCGTACACGCGCGCGCTGCTGGAGTCGGTGCCGGAGCTCGAGTCGGCGGGCAACGCGCAGCCGCGCGCGGGCATCCCGGGGCAGCCGCCGGAGCTCGGCGAGGAGCTGCCGGGCTGCGTCTTCGCGCCGCGCTGCGCGTTCGCGCGGCCGGCGTGCCTGAGCATCTCGATGGCCCTGGAGCCGGTGGGGCCGGAGCACGCGACCGCGTGCCCGATCCGGCCGTTCGCGGCCGAGGGTACGGCATGATGGACGACAACTCGCCGGCGCCCGCGCCGGTCCTCGACGTCGCCGGCGTGACCAAGGACTTCGGGTTGCGCCAGTCGGTCGGCGAGCGGCTGACGCGGACGGCGCCGAGCGTGCACCGCGCGGTCGACGACGTCTCGTTCTCGCTGCGGCCGGGGGAGATCCTCGGCCTCGCCGGCGGCTCGGGCAGCGGCAAGACGACGCTCGCGCGCTGCCTGATCCGGCTGGTCGAGCCCGACGCCGGCGCCGTCCGGCTGGGCGGCGCCGACATGCTCGCGGCGAGCGGCGCGGAGCTGCGCGAGCTGCGTCGCAGGATGCAGATGGTCTTCCAGGACCCGTACGCGTCGCTGAACCCGCGGATGACCGTCGGCCAGGCGCTGGCGGAGGCCGGGCGCGTGCACGGGCGGCCCGGTGCCGAGGACGGCGACGCGTTCGCCGCGCGGATGCTCGAGCGCGTGCACCTCTCGGGGCGCTTCGCGGCGCGCCGGCCCAAGGAGCTCTCGGGCGGGCAGCGCCAGCGCGTCGCGGTGGCGCGCGCGCTCGCGGTCGATCCCGCGGTCCTGATCGCCGACGAGGCGGTCAGCGCGCTCGACGTCTCGGTGCAGGCGCAGTTGTTGAAGCTCTTCGTGGACCTCCGCGACGAGCTCGGCGTCGCGATCGTCTTCGTCGCCCACCAGCTCGCGGTGATCGCCGAGGTCGCCGACCGCGTGGCGATCATGCACGAGGGGTCGATCGTGGAGATCGGCGGGACCGCCGAGGTCTTCGGCGCGCCGCGGCACGAGTACACCAAGGCCCTGCTCGCCGCGCACCCGCGGCCGAACCCGCGGCTGCGCGCGGGCACCGGCGGCTGAGCGCGGCCCGGGCCCGTACGATGGGGGCGCATGGCGACCTCCGAGGCCACGACGATCGATGCCGGCGGGCGCGAGCTGCGGGTCTCCAACCCGAGCCGCGTGATCTTCCCCGCGACGGAGCGGACGGCGGAGGTGAGCAAGCTCGACGTGGTCGAGTACTACGTCTCGGTCGCCGACGGCATCATGCGCGCGCTGCGCCACCGGCCGACGACGCTCGAGCGGTGGCCGAAGGGCGTCCATCCCGACACGGTCGTCGCGACGCGCGAGAACACGAAGGGCGCCGACGCGTTCTTCCAGAAGCGCGTGCCGCGCGGCGCGCCGGACTACGTCGAGACCGCGCGGATCGCGTTCCCGTCCGGGCGCTTCGCCGACGAGGTCTGCCCGACCGAGATCGCGGTCGTCGGCTGGGCCGCGCAGATGGGGACGATCACGTTCCACCCGTGGCCCGTGCGCCGCGACGACGTCGACCATCCCGACGAGCTGCGGATCGACCTCGACCCGCAGCCGGGCACGGACTTCGCCGACGCCGTGCGGGTCGCCGCCGAGGCGCGCACGCTGCTCGCCGACCTCGGCTACGCCGGCTTCCCGAAGACCTCCGGCGGCCGCGGCGTCCACATCTACGTGCGGATCGAGCCGCGCTGGACCTTCACCGACGTGCGCCACGCGGCGATCGCCTTCGGCCGCGAGCTCGAGCGCCGGCTCCCCGGGCAGGTCACCACCAAGTGGTGGAAGGAGGAGCGCGGTGAGTGCATCTTCGTGGACTACAACCAGAACGCGCGCGACCGCACGATCGCCTCGGCCTACTCGATCCGCCCCAAGCCGGGCGCGCCGGTCTCGGCGCCGGTGACGTGGGACGAGCTCGCGTCCGGGATCGCGCCCGAGGACTTCACGGTCGCCACGATGCCCGCGCGCTTCGCCGAGCGCGGCGACCTCCACGCCGCGATCGACGACAAGGCTCACTCCCTACAGCCGCTGCTCGACCTCTACGAGCAGGACGAGGCGGGCGACATGCCCTACCCGCCCGACTACCCCAAGATGCCCGGCGAGCCCAAGCGCGTGCAGCCCTCGCGCGACACCGACCGCCCGCGCTAGCCGGCGGGCCGCTCCTGCGGGAGCTTCTTGGTCCCGCGCCGCGGGGCGGGCGCCGAGGGTGGCGGGACCATCGGGCCGATGTCGCCGTCGGGCGCCTCGTCGAGGTCGACGATCACCGGCGCGTGGTCGCTCGGCCCCTTGCCCTTGCGCGCCTTGCGGTCGATCCACGCGGCCTTGACGCGCTCGGCGACGGGCCCGCCGGCGAGGATCAGGTCGATGCGCATCCCGAGGTCCTGGTGGAACATGCCGGCGCGGTAGTCCCAGTAGCTGAAGACGCGCTCGCCGGGCCAGCGGTCGCGGACGACGTCGTGGAGGCCGAGCGCCTCGAGCGCCGCCAGCGCGGCGCGCTCCGGCGCCGTGACGTGCGTGTGGCCCTCGTAGGCCTCGGGGTCGAAGACGTCCGCGTCGGCCGGGGCGATGTTGATGTCCCCGCAGACGACCGTCCGCTCGGCCTCGGGGGCGACCAGGTCGCGCAGCGCGGCGAGCCACTCCAACTTGTAGCGGTAGTGGTCGGAGTCCGGCGCGCGCCCGTTGGGCACGTAGACCGAGACGACGCGCACGCCGTCGCACGTCGCGCTGATGGCGCGCGCCTCGGGCTCCGGGAAGCCCGGCCCGCCGGGGATGCCGGGGACGACGTCCTCCAGCCCGACGCGCGAGAGGATCGCCACGCCGTTCCACGAGGCCTCGCCGTGGACGGCGACCTCGTAGCCGCGGTCGGCCAGCTCGTCGCCGAACAGCGCGGCGAACGCGTCGTCGGTGAGCTTGGTCTCCTGGAGGCAGACGACGTCCGGCCGCCGCTCGTCCAGCCAGGGCAGCAGCCGCGGCAGGCGCTGCTTGACGGAGTTCACGTTCCAGGTCGCGATGCGCATCAGGGGGAACGGTACCCCGCCGCGGGGCCCGGCTTGCTCGCGGGACTAGGCTCGGTGGATGCCTGCTGCCCCCATCCGCGTCGGTCTCCAGATCCCCAACTTCAACCTCCCGGACACCGAGCCGGCCCAGCTGCTGGAGAAGCTGACCGCGATCGCGCGCACGGCCGAGGCCTCCGGCTTCGACTCGATCTACGTGATGGACCACCTCCATCAGATCGCGGGCGTGGGGCCCGAGGAGAACTGGATGCTCGAGGGGCCCTCGACGCTCACGGCGCTCGCGGCCGTCACGGAGACCGCGCACCTCGGCCTCATGGTCGGCGGCGTGACCTACCGCAACCCGGCGCTGCTGGCGAAGATGACCACGACGCTCGACGTCCTCTCCGGCGGCCGCGCGATCCTCGGCATCGGCGCCGCGTGGTTCGAGGGCGAGCACCTGGCCTACGGCTTCGACTTCCCGCCGCTCGGGCAGCGCTTCGAGCAGCTCGAGGACGCGCTGCGGATCTTCCGCGCGATGTTCACCCAGGAGCGCGCGACGGTCGAGGGCAAGCACCACAGCGTCGTCGGCGCCTACAACAACCCGAAGCCGATCCGCGGCGACATCCCGATCCTCATCGGCGGCAGCGGCGAGCGCAAGACGCTGCGGATGGTCGCGCAGTACGGCGACGCCTCCAACGTCTTCGGCACCGACGAGCAGGTCAAGCACCTGATGGGCGTGCTCGACCGCCACTGCGAGACCTTCGACCGGGACCCGCGCGAGATCACGCGCACGAAGCTCGGCGTCTGCGTCATCGGCGCGACCGCCGAGGCCGCCGCCGCCAAGGTCGCTCCGCTGCGCGAGCACCTCCCGGCCGACCGCTTCGACGCGATCGTGCTCGCCGGCGACGCGGACGGGATCGGCGAGCAGGTCGCCGGCATGCGCGAGGCGGGCCTCGACGGGATCATCGTGAGCCTCGTCGACGTCCACGACCTCGAGTCGGTCGAGGCCGCGGGCAGGGCGCTGTCGGCGGCTATGGCGTAGGCGTACGGCCGACGAGCTCCTCGGCCACCCAGCCCGCGACGCCGGCGGGGTAGGGCGCCGGCAGCCCGAGGACGACGTGCCCGAAGCCCGCGGCGGTCGCCGCGGCGATGGCGGCGCGCGTCGCGCCCGGGTCCTCGTAGGACACGGAGAGGTGGATCGAGCGCGTGATCGCTCGCGGATCCCGACCGATCTCCGCGCAGCGGCGGTCGAGCAGCGCGCTGCGCGCGACGACGTCCTCGAGGTCGCCGCCGGGGACGTTCCACACGTCGGCGTGCTCGGCGGCGACGCGCAGGAGCGCGGCCGAGCGCCCGCCGATGACGATCGGCGGCCCGGGGCGCTGGACCGGCTTGGGGTTGCAGAACGCGCCGGTCAGGGCGAGGTGCGCGCCGTGGTGGTCGAACGGCTCGTCCTCGGTCCACAGCCGCCGGATCACCGCGCACGCCTCGGCGAGGCTGCCCATCGCGTGGGCGGCGTCGTGGAAGGGGATCCCGTGCGCGGCGTACTCGCGCCGCGCGATCGGGTGGCCGGGCCGGGAGCCCGCGCCGATCCCGAAGTCGAGCCGGCCGCCGCTGACGACGTCGACGGTCGCGGCGATCTTCGCCAGCATCGCCGGCGGCCGGAAGCGGTTGCTCGTGACGAGCAGGCCGACGCGCAGGCGCGCGGTCTGCGCGGCGAGCGCCGAGAGCAGCGTCCAGCCCTCGTAGGCCGGCCCGAGCGGGTCGCCGAAGATCGGCAGCAGGTGGTCGAAGAGCCACGCGTGCTCGATCTCGGGGATGGCGTCCGCCTCGCGCCAGACCCGCAGGACGTCGGCGTAGTCGACCTGCGTCGGGGCGGTCATGATGCCGAAGCTCGTCATGCCGGCCGCCTCCGCGCCGCGGGCGCGAGCGCGGTCGTGCTCGTGCTCCACATGTTGTCGGCGACGTTGACGGTGTGGCCGGGCGGGACGATCGCGTCGATGCGGTCGAGGACGTCGTCGGAGAGCTCGACGCCGTCGGCGGCGAGGTAGGTCTCCAGGTGGTCCATCGTGCGCGGGCCGACGATCGCGGAGGTGACCGCGGGGTGGCGGGTGGCGAACGCGATCGCCATCTGGATCAGCGTGAGGCCGGCCTCGTCGGCGAGCGCGCCGAGGGCGTCGGCGGCGTCGAGCTTGGCGGCGTTCGCGGGGGAGGTCGCGTCGTAGGCCGCCGGGAAGCGCTCCCGGCGCGCGGCCGATCCCGGCCCCTCGATGGCGGTGCCCTTGCGGTACTTGCCCGAGAGCCAGCCGCCCGCGAGCGGGCTGTAGGTCAGCACGCCGAGGCCGTGGCGCAGGCAGGTCGGCAGGACGTCGTACTCGCCCGCGCGGTTGAGGATCGAGTACGGCGGCTGCTCGGTGCGGAACCGCTCGCGCCCGCGGCGCTCGGAGAGCCACTGCGCCTCGACGATCTCCGACGGCGCGGCGGTCGAGTGCCCGAAGGCGCGGATCTTGCCCGCGTGGACGAGGTCGGAGAGGACGCCGAGGGTCTCGTCGACGTCGGTGCCCGGATCGAGTCGGTGGACTTGGTAGAGGTCGAGGTGGTCGGTGTTCAGGCGGCGCAGCGAGCCCTCGACCGCCTCGGTGATCCAGCGGCGCGACGTCCCGCGGTGGTTGGGGTCCGCGTCGAACGGGAGGCCGACCTTGGTGGCGAGGACGACGCCGTCCCGCCGCCCGCCCGCGAGCGCCTTGCCGAGGATGCGCTCGGACTCGCCGGCGGAGTAGAAGTCGGCGGTGTCGACGAAGGTGATCCCGGCGTCGAGCGCGCGGTGGATGATCCTGGTGGCGTCGTCGTGGTCGGCGTTGCCGAAGGCGCCAAACATCATCGCGCCGAGGCACAGGCGGCTGACGGAGATGCCGGTGCGGCCGAGGGGGCGGTGGTCCATGGGGCGAGGTCCTTGAGGTAGAGTCAGGGGAGAAGCGGAGAGCTTGTCCGGTTGAACGGACTGTAGCGGATAGGCTGTCCGGTTCTTCGAGCGCCATGTCCTCACGCACCCCCGCCACGCCCCGCCGCGCCGACGCCGCGCGCAACCGCGAGCGCATCGTCGCCGCGGCGCGCGAGGCGTTCGCCGACCCCGACGCCGAGGTCTCCATGGCCGAGATCTCCCGCCGCGCCGGCGTCGGGATGGCCACGCTCTACCGCAACTTCCCGGGCCGCCGCGAGCTGTTGGAGGCCCTGTACGTCGAGGAGGTCGACGCGATCTGCGCGGCGGCGTCCGGCGCCGGCGCTGACGAGACCCCGGGCGCGGCGCTGTCGCGCTGGCTGCACCGCTTCTTCGCCTTCTCGACGAGCAAGCGCCACATCGCCTCCGAGCTGCTGACCCACGTCGACAGCAGCAACCCCATGTTCAACGAGAACCGCGACCGCGTCATGGCGGCGGGCCGCCCGCTGCTCGCCGCGGCCCAGCGCTCCGGCGAGGTCCGCGCCGACCTCACCCTCGAGCAGGTGCTCGACATGGTGATCGCGATCGCCCGGATCGGCGGGGACGCGGCGTACGTGCGGGGGATCCTCGAGATCGCGCTGGCGGGGCTGCGGGCCTAGCCCCAGCGGAACCCCGCCACCCCCGCGCCCGGCACCAGCGGGCTCTCCGCCAGCCCCGCCGTCAGCTCCTCCAGGTTGTAGGCCGGCGGCGCGACGTCGTTGGTCGCGTCAGGGTGGAAGAGGGAGGCGAGGAGCTCGATCTGGCCGCGGGCGGTCTCGAGCTCGCCCATGCCGCCGCCGTAGAGGCGCACGCCGTGCCGCTCGCAGTGGTCGTAGAGGTCCAACAGCGCGCGGACGCTGCCGATCCGCGAGGGCTTGACGTTGACGATCGTCGTCGTGATGTCGGCGGCGGACGCGATCGGCGCGTCGAAGGAGACGCGGTCCGCGTGGGGCGCGAGCAGCTCCGCGACCTCCGGCAGGTCGTGCGGGTCCTCGAGGATCGCGTCCGGGAAGCGCGCGACGACCTCGCGGTACATCATCAACAACGCCGCCTCGTCCTCGACCGGGAGGCCGTAGCGGCCCTTGAAGTCGATGACGTCGACCGCGCCCGTCGCCGCGACCTCCGCGATGAGCGGCGCGGACCACGAGGCCTGCGCGTCGAGCTTGAAGCGCAGGTCCGGGTAGCGCTCCAGCCGGCGGCCGACCGCGCCGAAGGCCGGCGGGTCGCCGAGCCCGAGCGAGGTGACGAAACGCACCGGCGCGGGCGTGCGCCCGAGGGCCTCGGCGAGCGAGCGCCCGCTCTGCGCGAGCGCCAGGTCGAGCGCCGCCGACTCGAACGCCCAGCGCCGCAGCCGCCGCGCCATGTCCCACTCCGGCGGCGCGGGCCACAGCTCGAGGCCCGCGACGTGGTCGCTGAAGGACGCGAGCGTCCACGCGCCCGCCAGCGGCAGCGACGGCGCGAGCGCGAGGAACGCCCCGTCCTCGTCCATCATCGTCCCGCCGACCTCCTCGCCGAGGCCCTCGCGCGTCCCGTCGCCCAGGTGCAGGAGGTAGCGGCCGTGGTCCTCGGCGCCGGGCGTCGCCACGCGCTCCCAGCGGTGCCCGGCGACGGTGAGCGGGAGGTCGGCGACGCGGCTCCAGAGCGACTCGGTCATGTCCCTGGGACGCCGGCCACGTCGCGAACTCATCGCTCCGCGCGCACCCCGTCGGCCCCGAGCACGCTCAGGAACGCGAGCGCCTCGGCGGCCGGGGACCCGCGCGGCGCGGAGTAGAGCACGAGGTGCTGGTCGCGGTCGGCCAGCGCCAGGGAGTCGCAGTCGACGGTGACGTCGCCGACGACCGGGTGGTGGAAGGTCTTCGTGAGCATCGGCGCCGGATCGACGTCGTGGCGCTCCCAGAGCCGGGCGAACTCGGGGCTGCCCTCGCGGAGCTCGTCGACCAGCCCGGTCACCGCCGCGTCGGACGGGTAGCGGGTCAGGGTGAGCCGGAGCTGCAGGACCACGTGGTGGCGGAACTCCGCGGCGTCGGAGACCCCGTAGAGCGACGGCGCGGCGCCCCGCGGCCGGAGGAACGCCCGCCGCGCGAGGTTGCGCTCCTCCGCTGAGCGCTCCGCGAAGTCCTCCATCAGCGCGGCGGCGAGGTCGTTCCACGCGAGCACCTCGAACGCGGCGGAGATCACGAAGCCCGCCGTCTGCGGCAGCCGCTCGAGGAGCGCGAGGATGCTCGGGCGGACGTCGCGCCGGTGCTCCCCGGCGCGGCCGGGCGCCGTGCCCGCGAGGAGGTGGAGGTGATCGGCCTCGGCCTCGGTGAGCCGCAGCGCGCCCGCGAGCCCGGCCAGGACCCCGCCGGACGGGCGCGGGGCGCGGCCCTGCTCGAGCCGGACGTAGTACTCGGTCGAGATGTGCGCGAGGACGGCGACCTCCTCGCGGCGCAGGCCCGGCGTGCGGCGGCGCGGACCCGACGCGAGGCCGACGTCCTCCGGCCGCAGCCGCTCCCGGCGGCTGCGGAGGAACGCGGCGAGCTCCCGTCTGTCCATGGACCGAGTATGCAACCTCGCGCCGCGCCCATCGTGGTACAGCCCGTGCCTGGCTCCGGGCTCCGGCGCGCGCGACAGTCGTGGCATGACCAACGACGACGCACCCATCGGCCTGCTCACCGGCAAGGCCGTCCTCATCACCGGCGCCAGCCGCGGCATCGGCGCGGCGGCCGCGCGGCTCTTCGCCCGCGAGGGCGCCGCGGTCGTCCTCGCCGCCCGGGGCGCCGAGGCGCTCGCGCGGATCGTCGCGGAGATCCGCGCCGAGGGCGGCGTCGCCGACGCCGTCGCCCTCGACCTCGCCGACCGCGCGAGCGTCCGCGCCGCGGTCGAGCGCGCCGGGGCGCTGCACGGGCGGCTCGACGGCGCCTTCAACAACGGCGCGACGATCCAGCGGCCCGGCCCGCTCGAGACGACCAGCGACGAGGACGTCGACGAGCAGTTCGCGGTGAACTTCCGTGCGCATTGGACCGCGATGAACGCCGAGGCCGCGCTCATGCGCCAGGGCGGCGGCGGGGCGATCGTGAACACCTCCAGCATCGGCAGCCGCCGCGCGAACCCGGCGCTCCCCGCCTACGGCGCGATGAAGCGCGCGCTCAACAGCATCACCGAGACCGCGGCCGTGACCTGGGCGCCGGACGGCATCCGCGTCAACGGCATCACGCCGGGCGGCACCGCGACGGAGATGATCGACGCGTGGGAGGCGGCGACCCCGGGCGTCGTCGACCAGATCAACGCGAGCATCCCGCTCGGCCGGATGGCCGAGCCGCGCGAGGTCGCCGAGGTCGCCGCGTGGCTGCTCAGCGACCGCGCGTCGATGGTGACCGGCGCGATCGTGCCGGTGGACGGGGGCGCCGGCGCCTAGGCCCCGCGCGGCGCCAGCCCGTTGAGCATCAGGTCGATCTGCCGGCGGCCCAGGCGCTCCCAGTCGCCGGTCCCTGCCAGGGGCCGGGAGAGCAGCGACGCGGCGACGATGAGATCCTCGGGCGTCAGGTCCGCGCGCAGCTCCCCGGCGGCCTGGCCCCGCTCGATCAGCCCGCGCAGCGCGGTGCGGACCTCGGCCTGGCGCTCGCGCGTGGCCGGGGTGAAGACCGGCGGCCCGCCGTGCAGGGGGAGCACGAACCGCTCGCGGTCGCGCAGGGTCGCCAGGAAGAACCGCCGCACGCCCTCGAGCGCCGGGCCCGGGTGCCCGGCGGCCGCGCGGGCGTTGTCCACCGCCAACCCGAACGAGCGGTGGACGAGCGCGCCGAGCAGGTCCTCGCGGGTCGGGAAGTGGCGGTAGACCGTCCCGATCCCCACGCCCGCGCGCTCGGCGATCTGGGCCATCGGGACCTTCTCGCCGTCGCGCCGGACGAGGTCGGTGGCCGCGTC